>Ga0075030_100000031_pt1 | contig 84087 bp, 81 predicted proteins | sample LitLauG_LLR_2012_FD_71393 | JGI IMG/M metagenome (GOLD analysis project Ga0075030, IMG submission 71393) | Freshwater sediment microbial communities from Pennsylvania, USA - Little Laurel Run_MetaG_LLR_2012 | ecosystem: Environmental > Aquatic > Freshwater > Creek > Sediment | place: USA... | reverse complement strand
TCCTCGCTGTTCGCGGACCGCGCACCCCGGGAACACGTGCTGATCCGCGCGATGATCGGCGGCGCGCGTGAGCCCGCGGCGCTTTTCGAGAGCGACGAAGCTCTGGTGGCGCGCGCGCGCGAGGACCTCGCGCGCTTCATGGGACTCGAGGCCGAGCCCGGGCGGCGCTGGGTGTCGCGTGCGCCCGAGGCGATCGCTCAGTATGCTCGCGGGCACGCCGGGCGGATCGCCGCGATTCGCGAGGCGAGCGCGCGCCATCCGGGGCTCGCCCTGTGCGGCACCTCGTACGACGGCGTCTCGATGGGCGCGGCGATGGCGGCCGGATGCCGCGCCGCGGGCGTCCTCATGGAATCCTCGGAGCCGGCGCGGAGGAGCGCATGAAATCGTGCGACGTCATCCTCGTCACCTACGGCGAGCCGCCCTACGCCACGTTCGGCTCGCAGCTGCGCTATTCGTGGCGGATCCTGCTCGGCCTCACGCGCAGTGTGGCGCCCATTCCGGCGGTGATGGTGCCGGTGATCGCGCTCGCGCGCGCGCGGCTGCGCGTGAAGCTCTGGAAGGACGAGGCGTATGGATCGCCGCTCGAGCCGCTCACGCGCGCCCAGGCGTCCGCGATCGAGACCGAGTTGCGCGCGTCGGCGCCCGAGATCGCGTGGCGCGTGCACGTCGCGTACGAGTTCCGGGATCCGCTGCTCACCGACATGCTGGGTAAGCTGCCGGCCGACGCCCTCGTCCTCGTGGTTCCGATGTACCTCGCGGATTCCGCCTTCACGCACGAGCTGACGCGGCGCTGCGCGAATCAGTCGGCGCGGGCCGACGGCAGCCGCGTGCGCGTGTTGCCGCCGCTCGATGAGGAGCAGATCGCCGAGGCCTCGGCGCAGCACATCCTGCGCGAGCTGGCGGCGCGGAACGTTTCGACCGGGCCCGAGGTCGCGCTCCTCCTCGCGGCCCACGGCACGCTGCTCGAGCCGCCCAAGCCGATCGAGACCGGGCGGATCGCGACCGAGCGTGTGGCCCAGGCGATCCAATCACGGCTCAAGACCCGCTTCGGCCGCGTGCAGATCGGCTGGCTCAATCACGTCTACGGCGGCCGCTGGACCGAGCCCGCGGCGGATGTCGCGCTGCGCGATCTCGAGAAGGCGGGCTTCCGCCGCGTGGTCTATTTTCCGTTCGGATTCCTCGCCGACAACGCCGAGAGCCAGCTCGAGGGTCGCGTCGCGCTGCGCGCCGCGCCCGCGCTCCAGGCCGTGCACCTTCCATGCCTCAATTCCGACGCCGATCTGGTGCGGACGGTTTCGAAGCAGGTGGTGGCGGCGGCCCGCTCGCAGAGCGCGGGCGGCTCGCCGCGCTAGTTCGGGGCGATCGCCCCGACTCCTCGAGCGCGCGTCTCAGCACGAATTCGATCTGCGCGTTCAGGCTGCGCAGATCCGCCGCGGCCCAGCGCTGCAGGGCGTCGAGCACGGCGGGATCGAGGCGCAGCAGGAACGGCTTGCGCTCCGCCATCGGCTCATCCGGTGTACAGCGAGCCGGTGTTCACCACCGGCTGGGTGTGCCGGTCGCTGCACAGCACCACCAGCAGGTTGCTGACCATCGCGGCCTTGCGCTCCTCATCGAGCTGGACGACGTGCTTTTCGTTGAGCCGATCGAGCGCCATCTCGACCATGCCCACCGCGCCCTCGACGATCGTCTGCCGCGCCGCGACGATCGCGCTCGCCTGCTGACGCTGCAGCATCACGCTCGCGATCTCGGGCGCATAGGCGAGGTGGCTGATGCGCGCCTCGATCACCTGAACGCCCGCGCGCGCGAGGCGCTCCTGGATCTCGTGCTTCAGGCGCTCGGCGACCTCGCCGGTGGTGCTGCGCAGCGCCACCTCACCCTCGGCGTGCGCGTCGTAGGGGTAGGAGGTCGCGAGGTTGCGAAGCGCGGCCTCGGACTGCACCTTGACGAAGTTATTGTAGTCGTCGACCTGAAACAGCGCCTCGGCGGTATCCACCACCTGCCACACCACGACCGCGCCGATCTCGATCGGGTTGCCGCTATGGTCGTTGACCTTGAGGTGCGCGCTCTCGAAGTTACGGACGCGCAGCGAGACGCGACGACGCGGTCCGGTGAACGGGTTCGTCCACCAGAAGCCCGCGTTCTTGACCGTGCCCACGTAGCCGCCCATGAGCTGCAGGACGCGCGCCTCGCCGGGGCTCACCAGGAACAGGCCGCCCATCGCCAGCGCGGTGAGCAGGAACGCGACCACGATCCACAACGCTCGGGCACCGGTCCCAGTCTCCACCGCGCCCACGAAGGACCAGCCCTCGAACACCATTAGGGCCAGGAGCAGCACCAGCATCACGCCACCGTTCAACACCGTCGCCGATTTCTCACGGATCATGGGACCCTCCTCGGTTGATGTCATTATGATATCACTTCGATAGCAGCGATTCCAAAAAATTCGGGGCCCGGATCTCTAGGGACCCGGGCCCCGGCAACCTGAAGCGCGGCTTATGCTTTGGCGGTCGCCTGCGGGCGGAACTCCTCGGTGTTGTGGGCAAAGTCCCACATTTCGGGCACCTCATGGCCGAGCGCGCGCAGGAACACGAACAGCTGCCCGCGGTGGTGCAGGAACTCGTCGGAGGCCACGCCGGCGATCACGACCCCGGGCAGATCGCGGCCCCACGGCGTCTTCACCATCGCGTTCAGCTTCTCGTCCGTGATCGATTGCGCCGCCCGATCGGCCGCCTTCCACGAGTCGTGGCAGAACTTGACCAGCTCCGCCTTGCTGCGGATCTTGGCCGCGTCCGCGTCGTCGGCGTCCCGCACCTCGCCGCGCGCGAGGCCCTCGAGGATCTCGCGCAACGTGGCGAACTGGTGATACACGAGCTGCTTCGGCGTGCGCATCTTGGGAACCGGATGCGCGTCCAGCTCCGATTCCGGCAGGTGGTCGATCGCCCGCAGCGCGATGCCGACGACCTGTCGCGAATGATCCCACTGCGCGAGAAACCACTTCTGGGTCATGGTCTTCCTCCGTGATGAGGGGGTGCGGGGATGTCGGGGAGGGCCCGCGCGGCTTGGGACCCCGGCTCGTCATTCGATGCGGCTCGCGCTCGCGAGCACCGCGCTAACGCCCGCGCGCGTCGGCCCGATTGCCGCGCTCGGCGGCCGCGAGCAGGGACCGCGGAGCGCTCACCTCCATGGCGAGGAGCGCGTGCGACAGCGTCTTGCCCTGGGCATCGAGCCGCAGCGAAACGGTACCGCCGCCGCCCAGCGATTCGTGGAGTAGAAAATTCAGCGCGCCGAGATTCGGCACCTCGTGGCGCTCGATCCGTCCGAGACAGATGCCCTTGAAGCGGCGCTTGACGACCGCGGCGGTGAGCGTGCGCTTGAGCCAGGGATAGATCTCGGGAGCGCGCGCGATCAGCCCGATGTTGCACGTGTCGCCCTTGTCGCCGCTTCGTCCGTGCGCGAGCCGCGACAGCGGCACCCGCGCCGTGCGCGCACCGCTCGCGCTCCCCGCCCGGCCCGCCTTCGCCGGCGCCGGCGCGCGCGGCAGCGGTCCGGCCGGTTGCGCGGGGAGGATCGGCGTCGGCCATTCGAGCGTGCGCTCGCCGCTCTTCGTCACGAGGCGCGCCTTCACGCGATCACGGGGAATCAGCGCCGGCCAATACGCCACCACCTCCTGCGCCTGCGGGCGCCCGCCCGTGACCGCGACGCCTGGAGGGCCCGAGAGGATGACGGCGGGGATCAGCTTCGCGAAGGCCTCGATCTTGCCCTTGTCGGGATCGCGCACCGAGAGCCGGAGCAGGATCTCGGGCGCCTCGCCCTCCGGCACCAGCGGTCCCCAGCACGACGAGTGCCCGACCAGCTCGGTGTGGGTCGCCGCGAACGAAATCCCGAGCCGCGCCCAGAACAATTTCGCGAACGCACGCGCCTTGGCGATCGCGTCGGGCGCCGAGATGATGAGCGTGCCGCTCGCCTTCCAGCCGTCGAAGTAGGAGGCGCTGACCTTGAGCGAGGAGGGCGCGGGCCGGCCGCGCACGCCCCACACGCGCACGCGATCGCGCCCGGCCTGCTCGAGCCGCGCGGTGGCGAAGTCCGCGACCACGTCGGGCGTGATGTAGGAGCGCGGGTCTCCCATCTCGTACACGAGCTGTTCCTTCACCGTGCGCACGGTGACGCGGCCGCCCGTGCCGGCGTGCTTGGTGACGACGAACGAGCCGTCGGGGTGCACCTCGAGCACCGGATAGCCGATGCGCTCGAAGTGCGGCACCTCGCGCCAGTCGGTGAAGTTGCCGCCCGTGCTCTGCGCGCCGCACTCCACGATGTGCCCGGCGACGATGCCCGACGCCAGCCGGTCCCAGTCGTTGGGCGCCCAGTCGAACGCGTGGATCATGGGAGCGAGCGTGATACCGGTGTCGGTGCAGCGGCCGGTCACCACGATCTGCGCTCCGCCCGCGAGCGCCTCGACGACCGGCCAGGCGCCGTAATACGCGTTCGCCGACGAGATGCGCTCGCGCACGGTGCGAAACGCCGCGCCATCCTCCATGTTGTCGAGCGTGACGCCCGCCGCGTTCAGCTCGCCGAGGCGCTGCATCAGATCGTCGCCCACCACCGCCGCCACGTCGAGCGGAACGCCCCGCGTGTTCGCCATCTCGAGCAGCGCGCCGCGGCAGCCGAGCGGGTTCACGCCCCCGGCGTTCGTGATGACGCGCGCGCCGCGCTCGGCGAGCAGCGGCAGCGATTCCTCGACCTGGGCGATGAAGTCCCGGGCGAATCCCGCGCGCGGATCGCGCGCGTGCTGCTTCTGCATGATGGACATGGTGATCTCGGCCAGGAAATCGAGCGTCACGTAGTCCACCGGCCCGAGCTCGAGCTGCCGCTTGAACTGGGCGAGATCGTCGCCCCAGTAACCGCCGGCGTTCGCGATGCGAATCATGTCGAGCATGGCGCGGGCGAGGTTAGCACAGCGTTATTCCGCGGGATGTGAGCCCACTGCCGAGGGGTCGCCGGCCATTTGGCGCGCCCCAGCGCGGGGCTTATCCTCTTGGTTCACTAGCCGAAGTTCTAGGAACGGAGGACATCTCATGCGCAGCCGAAACATCGCACTCGCATCGCTGGCCATGGTGATCGGCATCGCGGCCTCACGCTCTCTCGTGGCCGCGGACTCGACCCCGCCCGCCAGCACGACCAAGTCGACCACGACGACCACGACCACCACCACCACGACGACCACGACGCCGGCGGCCACACCGGCTCCGCCGCCGATGACCATGAAGGAAGTGAAGCAAAAGCTCGGCATCATCGTGTTCCCGGCCAAGGGGCAGAGCCCTGCGCTGCAGGACTCGGAAGAGACCGCGTGCCTGCTGTGGGCGGCCGATCAGGCCGGCATCAAGCCGGGCGACAAGCCGAAGGACGCGAAGGCCGCCGGCGACACCGCCGCCGCGAAGATGAACGAGGCCGCCACCGGTGCGGCGGTCGCGGGCGCCGCGAAGGGTGCGGCGGTGGGCGCGGTCTTCGGATCGATCTCGGGCAACGCGGGCAAGGGCGCCGCCTACGGCGCCGCGGGCGGCGCGCTCGCGGGGCGCTCGGCGAAGAAGCAGGCGACGCAGCAGGCGGGGGCCAAGGCCGAGGCCCAGGCGAATGCGGAGAATCAGGCGAAGCTCGACGCGGTCAAGAAGGGCATGACGGTCTGCCTGCAGTCGAAGGGGTACACCGTCCAGTAACGCGAGTGACGGGGCGCCGCCCGTCTCACACGATGGACGCGCGGGCACGAACCACCCGGCCGCAATTGCCGGCGGGCGGGCTCGATGCTAGTTTTCCGTTCTCGTTCCGCCATCGCGCATCCACGGCCGGCCGCGCCGCGGCCTCATGTATGAGGTGGTCATGTCCTCCGCACGAACGCTGACCCTCGCCGACGTCGCCTGGCCGCGCGCCGGCGCGCTCCAGAACCTCGCGCTGATCGTATCCGCGAGCCTCCTGACCGCGGTGGCGGCGCGCATCGCGTTTCCCGTGCCGTGGTCGCTGGTGCCGATCACCGGGCAGACCTTCGCCGTGCTGCTCTCGGGAGCGGTGTTGGGGCCGCGCCGCGCGTTCGCGGCGCAGGTGCTCTACCTCGCCGAGGGAACGACCGGGCTGCCGGTATTCGCGGGCGGCGCCGCCGGACTCGTGGTGCTCGCCGGGCCGACCGCCGGCTATCTGATTGGATTCCCGTTCGCTGCCGCGCTCACCGGGTGGTTGTGCGCGCGCGGCTGGGATCGGGGCTTCGGCACCATGGTGCTCGCAATGCTGCTCGGCAGCGCGGTGATCCTCGCGCTCGGGCTCGCGTGGCTCGCGCGCTTCCTGCCCGCGGATCAGCTGATCGCGACCGGGCTCCTGCCGTTTCTTCCCGGCGATTTCGTGAAGGCGCTGGCGGCGGCCGTGCTGTTTCCGGGCGCCTGGAATCTGATTCACGCGCGGGGTGATCTCGAAGCGTGAACGTTCAGCGCATCGCCGTTCTCGGCGCCGGCATCATGGGGCGCGGGATCGCCTACGCCTCCGCGCTCGGAGGGTTTCGCACCGCGCTCCAGGATTCGAGCGCGCCCGCGCTGGAGAAGGCGCACGCTGAGATCTCGGCCACGCTCGAAAAGGGCGTCGCGACCGGCAAGGTCGCGGGCGAAGACGCCGCCGGCGCGCAGCGCCGTCTGGGCCTCGCAAAGTCGCTCGAGGACGCAGTGCGCGAAGCCGACCTCGTGATCGAGGCGGTGCCCGAGAGCATGGAGCTCAAGATCGAGATTTTTGAAGCGCTCGACAGGCTCGCGCCGAAATCGGCCCTGCTCGCCTCCAACACCTCGTCGCTCTCGATCACCGAGATGGCCGCGGCGACCTCGCGGCCGGGCCAGGTGCTCGGCATGCACTTCTTCAATCCGGTGCACCGCATGAAGCTGCTCGAGGTCGTGCGCGCACTCGAGACCCGCGAGGAGGCGATCGCTGCGGCCTGCGCCGTCGGCAAGGCGATGGGCAAGGAGTGCGTGGTGGTGCGCGAGTCGCCCGGCTTCGTCACGAGCCGCATCAACGCGATGATCGGCAACGAGGCGTTCTACATGCTGCAGGAGGGCGTGGCGAGCGCGCGCGACATCGATCAGGCCCTGAAGCTCGGGCTCAATCATCCCATGGGACCGTTCGAGCTCGTGGATCTCGTGGGGCTCGACACGCGGCTCGCGATCCTCAAGTTCCTCCACCGTACGCTGGGTGAGAAGTTCCGGCCCTGCCCGCTGCTCGAGCAGTACGTCGCGGCCGGGCGCCTCGGCCGCAAGTCGGGCCGCGGCGTGTACGACTACAGCGCCAAATGAGCCCGGCGAAACGGCGCCGCATGCCGAAACCCAAGCGCGCCGGGCGGGCGAAAAAGCGCGCGGTGAAGAAGCGTGCCGCGAAGAAGCGCGCAAGCCGGCGCCGCGCCGCGCCGAAGCGAGCCTCGAAGCTCAAGCGCGCTCCGCGATCGCGACCCGCCGCACGCCGGCCCGGGCTCCGGGTCGTGCCGAAGCGCGCCCTGCGCGCACGGGCGTTTCCGCAGCGAGCGGGCGCCTCGAGCAAGCAGAGCGTGATGTTCGAGCTGATGCGTGCGCGCGCCGCGCTCGGCGCCGCGATCCAGGGCTTGAGCGGCGGCTCGGCGACCCAGTCCATCGCGCCCGGCAAGTGGAGCGTGCGCGAGATCGTGCTGCACGTCGGACATTGGGATCGCGAGACGCTGCGCGCGATCGAGGCCGCGCTGCGCGGGCGGGCGCCCGAATGGCTGGGATGGGGCGAGGCCAACGACGCGCGAGCGAATCGCGAATCACTCGCGGCGCTCGCGCATCACGACTGGGACGCCGCGCTCCGGCTGCTGCACTCGATCCGCGCCGAGTTCCTCGAGGCGGTGGAGAGCGTGCCCGAGGAGCCGGCCGAGGTGTGGTCGCGCGATCACGCGTTCGGCAGGATCCTCTGGAGCAGCGCCGAGCACGACCGCCATCACGCGGAGGCCATCAAACGCTGGCGGAGCGGGCGCGAAACCTAGCCCCCAGGCCACTCGACACGCCGCCGGAAGCCCCTCATTATGGTGACCTCTTTCGCCGCGTTCGGGCGAAGGCCCAACGTGTCCCACTCCGAACCCGACCGGCCGCGCCCGCCGGAGGAGCCAGCCCCATGACCGATACGCTCGCCCCCGTCAGGCCCGGCAAGCTCATCATCGACGGACAGGCCGTGGACGCGCAGTCGGGCCGCACGTTCTCGACCATCAATCCCGCCACCGAGGAGCCGATCTGCGCCGTGGCCGAGGCCGGCCCCGAGGACGTGGACCGCGCCGTGAAGGCGGCGCGCAAAGCGTTCGAGAGCGGGCCGTGGCCCACGATGCGTCCGGCCGAGCGACAGCGTCTGCTGTGGAAGCTCGGCGATCTCGTTCTCGATCACGCGGACGAGCTGGCGCGTCTCGAGACGCTCGACAATGGCAAGCCGATCTTCGAATCGCGGCAGATCGACATCCCGATGGTCGCGAACTGCTTCCACTACTTCGCGGGGTGGGCAACCAAGCTCGCCGGCGACACGTTGCCGGTCAATCCCGCATTCTTCACCTACACGCTGCGCGAGCCGCTGGGCGTGGTGGGAGCAATCATCCCGTGGAATTTCCCGATGATCATGGTGGGCTGGAAGGCGGCGCCGGCGCTCGCCGCGGGCAATTGCGTGGTCTTGAAGCCCGCCGAGCTCACCCCGCTCACCGCGATCCGCATCGGCGAGCTGGCGCTCGAAGCCGGGCTGCCGCCGGGCGTGCTCAACATCGTGCCGGGCAAGGGCAGCATTGCCGGGGAGGCGCTGGTCGCGCACCCCGGCGTTGACAAGATCACGTTCACCGGCTCGACCGAGGTCGGCAAGCACATCATGAAGAAGTGCGCCGACGGCATGAAGAAGGTGACGCTCGAGCTGGGCGGCAAGTCGCCGAACATCGTGTTCGCGGACGCCGATCTCGAGGCCGCGGTGCGCGGCGCGACGAACGGCATCTTCTACGGCAAGGGCGAGGTGTGCGCGGCCGGCTCGCGGCTCCTGGTCGAGGCGTCGATCCACGACGAGTTCGTCGCGAAGCTCGCGGAGCGCTCGGCGAAGCTGCAGCCCGCCGACCCGCTCGATCCCAAGACGCGTCTGGGCGCCCTCGTGAGCGGCGCGCAGATGAACAAGGTGCTGGGCTATGTCGAAACCGGAACGCGCGAGGGCGCGAAGGTGGTCGCGGGCGGCAAGCGCGCGCCGGTTCAGGGCAAGGGATTCTTCGTCCAGGCCACCGTGCTGGATCAGGTCGAGAACCACATGAAGGTGGCGCAGGAGGAGATTTTCGGCCCGGTGCTGGCGGTGATTCGATTCGACGGAGTGGACGATGCCGTGAAGAAGGCGAACGACATCGTGTATGGGCTCGCCTCCGGAATCTGGACGCGCGACGTCAAGAAGGCGCACGCCGTGGCGCGCCGCATTCAAGCCGGCACGGTGTGGATCAACGCCTACAATTTCTACGATGCGGGCATGCCGTTCGGGGGGTACAAGGCCTCGGGGTTCGGCCGCGACCTCGGACCGGACAGCCTGCGCGAGTACACCCAGGTGAAGAGCGTGTGGGTCAGCACCGACTAGGAGCCACACCATGAACCGCCTCATGTACGTGATCGCGTTCACGCCGGACCTCAAGAGCATGGTGTCGTTCTATCGCGATGACATGGGATTCGGCGTCACCTCGGAGTCGCAGTTCTTCGCGTCGTTCGCGACCGGCGGCGCCAGCCTGGCGCTGATGGCGATGCACCCGTCGCAGAAGCGCGAATTCGAGCTGTGCTTCCATTCCGCCGATCTCGACGCCGACGTGCGCGCGCTGAAATCACGCGGGGTGGCGTTTTTCGACGCTGCGAAGTGGCTGCCGTTCGGACGCGTGATCCACGCGCGCGATCCCGAGGGCAATCTGATCTCGCTGCTGCAGCCCACCGATCCGCCCGCGCCCGCCGCCGGAGCGGCCATGACCGCCGTGGTGCTGAACTGCAAGGACGTGGCCGCGCAAAAGGCGTGGTATCGGGATCGCTTCGGGCTGCCGGTCGAGATCGATTCGCCGTGGTGGGTGGAATTCGACGCCGGCGAGACGCACGTCGCGCTTCACCCGCGCGCCGATCACGACGTGCTCGAGACGCATCACGCCGGTCCCGTCACCGTCGGCTTCGCCTCGGGCGATCTCGACGAGTGGGTGGAGGAGCTGGGCGTGCGCGGCGTGGAGTTCTCGGAGGGCATCACCGACCGCGGCTACGGGCGCTTCGCCGAGGTGCGGGATCCCGATGGCAATACGCTGGTGCTGCGCGACTCTCCCGCACCGCCCACGCTGGAAGAGAAGCTGGCGGAGGAATTCGAGACCGAGGACGAGCCGCATCACGTCGCGATTCGGCGCGTCGGCAACAAGAACTCGAAAGCCGTGAGCCGCGTCGCCGTGCGGCCCGAATATCACACCGGGAAGAAGGGCGGAAAATCGAGCGAGGAAGAGGCGTCGGAGTCGCTGGCCGTGGCGGGCGTCAAGAAGCTCGACGGCGCGCCGCCGCGCTCGGGGTCCGCGGCGAAGAAGCCGAAGTCGGCGCCCTCGGTGCGCGGCGCGGGGCCGAATCGCACGCGCTTGAAGCCGCTTCAGCACAATGATCCCGAGCGCATCCTCGGCCGGCCGGCGAGCGGGCACCTGAAGGAAGCGACGCGCCGCTCGATGACGGGCAAGAAGCGCGCGACCGCGACCGCGAGCCGCTCGAAACCGGTGAAGCGGGCGGCGCCAAAGAAGGCCGCGCGCTCGAGCTCCAAGCGCGCCCGCCGTCGTGGCTGAGCGCCGCGTCCTGCTCGCGGGCGGCGCGCGCACGCCGATCGGCAATTTCGGTGGCGCGCTCGCGGGTTCCTCCGCGGTGGCGCTCGCGGCGACCGTGGCACGCGCGGCGCTCGAGCGCTCGCCGGTTCCCTCGGGCGCGGTGGACGAAGCGATTTTTGGCCACGCGCGCCAGGCCGGCAACGGCCCGAACCTCGCGCGTCAGGTGGTGAGGCGGGCCGGGCTCGCCGACTCCGTGCCGGCGTTCACGATTCACAAGGCGTGCGCGTCGGGACTTCAGGCGGTCGTGAGCGCGGCGCAGAGCGTGCGGCTCGGCGACAGCGAGGTCGTGCTCGCGGGCGGCACCGAGCACATGTCGAGCGTTCCGTTTCTCGCGCTCGACGTGCGCTGGGGCAAGAAGCTCGGCGACGAGGCGCTGGTGGACGCGATGTATCGCGACGGCTACCTGTGCCCGCTCTGCAATCAGCTGATGGGCGAGACCAGCGAGACGCTCGCGAGCGAGTACGAGGTAGGGCGCGAGGAGCAGGATCACTACGCGCTCGAGAGTCATCGCCGCGCGGCGCGCGCGTGGGACCAGGGCCGCTTCGCGCACGAGGTGGTTCCCGTCACGGTCGGCGAGGGCAAGCGCTCGACCATCGTGGAGCGCGACGAGCACATTCGCGCGGACTCGACGCTCGAGGAGCTGGCGAAGCTGAAGCCGGTGTTCAAGGCCGGCGGCACCGTCACCGCCGGCAACGCCTCGGCCATCACGGACGGCGCCGCCGCGATCGTGGTGCTCTCCGAGGACGCGGCGAAGCGGCATGGCGTCACCCCGCAGGCCGCGCTGCTCGGCTACACGTCGGTGGGCGTGGACCCCGCGCGCATGGGCATCTCACCCGTGCCGGCGGTGCGCAAACTGCTCGAGAAGCATCGGCTCACGCTCGATCAGATCGACGTCATCGAGCTGAACGAGGCGTTCGCCTCGCAGGTGCTGGCGTGCGATCGCGAGCTCAAGTTCGACCGCGCGCGGCTCAATCCGAACGGCGGCGGCATCTCCCTCGGTCACCCGACCGGCAGCAGCGGCACGCGCATCCTCGTCACGCTCTTGAACGAGCTGGCGCGCTCGCGGGGCAGGCTCGGCATCGCCACGCTGTGCGTGAGCGGCGGGCTCGGCATGGCGGTGCTGGTCGAGCGGTTGTAACCAGGCTCGCGCCCTCGTGCCCGGCGGGGACCGGGTTCCTTCGCTCGGCCCGGTCGGCTCCGCCATCCTGGCTCCGCCTCCCCACTCTCCGCTCCTCGCCCGCTCCTGCGGGCTCGGGCTCCAAGAGCCTCGCTGCGGACCCGGGCTCCCCGCCGTGCGCGAGGGCGCGAGTCGTGGCGCCGCCTAAGCCTTCCGTTCCTCCGCGTCCACGTATTTCATCCGCACCGAGAGCGAGATCACGGCGACCGTCACGCCGAAGAGGCACACGATCGTCGCGCCCATCGGCCAGTCCTTGAGGTACGAGAGCAGCGCGCCCAGCACCGAAGCGCCGAACGCGATGATCCACGCCCACACGATGCGCCCCCGGCCGTGGCGGCCGAGCAGCGTCGAGCACACGATCGGGACGATCAGGTACGAGAACACCGCGAGCACGCCCGACACCTTGACCGAGCTCGTGACCACGAGGCCGAACGCGGTGTAGAAGAGAAAGTCCCACTTCCGCACCGAGAGTCCCATCGCCTGCGCCTTCGCGGGATCCTCGGAGCACACCCGCAGCTTGTGGCGCGCGAAGAAGAGGAACGCCCCCGCGACCGAGTAGATGACGAACATCACGATGACGTCGCGCCACGTCACCCAGCCCAGCGCCTCGCCGCTCAGCGTGCCCTGCACGTGCTCGGCGCCGTGCGGCGCGTTCGCCAGCAGGATCAGCGTGGCCGCGGTCGCCAGCGCGAACGAGATGCCGATGAACGCCTCCTGCAACACCGAGTGATTGCGGTCCCACAGGAAGCTGAACAGCGCCGCGCCCAACAGCGTGAAACCGAACGACCAGTAGTACACGCTCGGATCGTGCGGCTCGGCCCCCAGCAGGTACGCCACGCTCCCGCCGAGCGCGGCGATCTGGGCGAGTGCGAGGTCCACGAAGATCACGCCGCGCGCGAGCACGTGCCGGCCCAGCGTGGGGAGGATCAGCGCGAGCAGCAGGCACGCGAGGAGCGGCAGCGCCATCACGGTGAGAAAGCTCATTGCGCGCCTCCCGGCTTGCCCGAGAGCCCGGTGGCCACCGCCGCCACCAGCTTGTCGAACTTCGAGAACACGTCGTCGGTGCCGGGCACGCCGCCCGCCTCGGTCGCGATCTCGACCGCGACGCCGCCGGCCTTGGTGGCGAGCTCGCGGCTGGCGTCGGCGCTGTAATACGGCTGATAGAGCACGAGCTTCACGCCCGCCTGCTTCATGGCGTCCGCGAGCTCCGAGAGGTGGCGCGGCGTGGGCGGAATTCCGGGCTTGGGCTCGACGTTGCCGAACAGCTTGAGCCCGAACCGCTCGGCGAAGTACACGAAATTCTTGTGGTACGTGACCACGGAGGCCCCGGCGTAGGGTTTCAGCTGCTCCTGCCACCTCGCGAGCGATTGCTCCATCTTCTCGTCGAACGCCTTCGCGTTCGCCGCGTAGTCGGCGGTGTTCGCGGGATCGAGCCGCGAGAACACGTCGGCGAGATGATCCGCCACCACCTCCAGCGCCTTGGGATCGGCGTAGTAGTGCGGATTGCCGAGCGGGTGGATGTCGCCCTCGCCGCGGCTCACCGTGCCGGTCGGCTTCTCGAGCACGGTGACGCCCTCCGAGGCATCCACGAATCCGGGTGCGCCCGCCTGGATCTTCGGATTGCGGCTGCCCGGCAGCACCAGCGGCAGCCATCCGGTGTCGAGCTCGAGGCCGACCGAAATGAAGACGTCGGCATGCTGAATGGTCTTCATCAGGCTCGGCTTGGCAGGCACGAAGTGCGGATCCTCGTATCCCGGGCACAGGCTCTGCGCGGTGACGTGCTTGCCACCCACGAGCTGCGCCACCGACGCGAGATCGGTGAGCGATGTCGCGACCTTGAGATCGGCGAACGCCGGCGCGGCGGCGAGGAGCCCCAGCGCGGCGAATAGACGAAGGCTGGTCTTCATGTATTTCCTCCGATTAGTAGGCATGAGCGGGGTGATAGCCGATGGTGTAGCTGAGCTGGATCATCACGCGATCGTCGTTGGGATGGACGGTCGGCGCGTCGGTGGCCTTGGAGTGGCTGTACTCGATCCGGATGAACGAGAACTCGGACGGCATCCAGGCGAGGTTGACCGAGCCGCGGGACACAGTGCCCGCGAGCGGCGCGCCGGCCGCATCCACGAGAAAGTCCGTGAAGCTGTCGCGCGCCTGCTCCCCGCGAATTCCCGCCCACCAGATCTGCGAGAGCCGGTATTGGTACGAGGCGTACCAGCCCGACGACTCGCGGCGGAAGTCGCTGTTCACGGAAACGCCGCGCTCCAGAAACTCACCCTGCAGGATCCAGCCGCGTTGATTCGCGTTGCGCGGCGGAACGTTGCGGAACGTGAGATCGGCGCCCAGTGCGGAGTGCTGCCGCGCGTCGCTGCCCTGGCCGGAGAGGCCCGAGAAGCCCAGCTCCATCGTGGTCGCGTCGTTCAGGTCGAACTGGTTCTTGAAGTGGCCGAGGAACGGCACGTTGCCGTGCGCGTTGGAGCCGAAGTCGAGTGGCTGATCGGCGGTGGAGTCGAGCGCCTCGTAGACGCCGCCCGTCACCTCGGAGTACCACGGCAGCGGCGTGAGCCATGCGGCCTCGAGACCCGCGGCCTTGAAGCCCTCCTCGCCGATGGTGTTCGACATGATGATCGGCGCCTGAATGAACGGGAACGCATGCGTGTGCAAGAGTCCGTGCTTCCCGAAGGTGCCGCGCAGCTTGCCGACCTTGAGCTGGATCGAGGGAATGTTGGTGCTGCGCGCCCACACCTCCTCGGGGTCCACGCCGTCGGGCGCGAAGACGATGTTGCTGACCAGCGTCCAGTAGGGATCCACCACCGCGATAAAGCTGATTTCGGCCTCGTTGAACTGGATGCCGTAGGGCTGATCGAGATTGTGGGCGGCCTGAGCCGAGAACAGCGCGTTCATGCCGATCGAGGGATTGGACAGATTCGAATACATGGATTGGGTCTGGGCGCGCGCGAGCGCGGGCGCCATCAGCAGCACGACCGCGAGCAGCCACAGCCCGTGAGATGTCCTGCGCACGGAACCTCCTCGTGCGGCGCGGAGCGCCGCGAGCGGGGATTCGAAAACGATCTCCCCGGGCTTGAAGCGCCCGGGACGAAATCGCGTGTGGTTCGGAGAGGCGATGCCGCCCGAACGGCGGCACGTCGGTGCGCTAGACGACGGGAGGCGCGCGCGGGGAGCCGGGGGTGCGATCGGAGCCCATCTGCTCCGAGTGTTCGGCCTGGGCGCCGGGAACCACGGTCCAGCGCGGGGGGCCCGGGGCCTCGGGCGTCGCTGCGGTGAGCGCGGGGCTGTGAAGGCCGACGCAAATGGTGCATGGGGTGGTGCGTCCGCCGGAGGCGCGATCGCAGTCGGCATCCGTGAGGTGATGCCAGAAGTGGCAGCCCGCGCCGACCACCAAGGCCGCCACGAGGAGTGGTGCCGAAATTCTGAGATGTGAACGACGAACGCTCATGCGTCTCCCCGGGGAGCGCGGATTCTTGCACGGCCCCCATGGGGACGCAAACCTGTGGCGACGGAGCCCACGGACCATCCATGGAGAGCCGCCGCGGTGCGAATTGACTTGCATATTCGGCGCGCCGCGGACCACTCTGCTCGCGCGATGCGCACACGTTCGGCGGCGATCGGCAGATTCGCACGTGGCGAAGGGCGTTCGGCCCTCGGGACCGTGCTGGTCGGGCTGTTGGTGGCTGGCCTGCTCGCCGGTGCGCTGCACCAACACGCAGACGCAGGCGCCGACACCAACTGCCAGATCTGCGCGCTCTCACGGACGGTCTCCGATGCACCACCCTCGCTGGTCCGCCCCACTATCTCCGCTCCGATCGTCGAGCGTCTCCGGCCGATTCTGTTCACCACGCCGGATTGCGCGCCGCGACACACCTCTCCAAGTCGAGCCCCCCCGCTGAGCTGAAGTTTCCCCATCACTGCGGGCGCCATATCGGCGCCCCACCAAACGACTCGCCGGATGGCGTGCCAGCGGCATGGCGCCCCGTCGCGGCATTCACTTGGGGGAAACCATGCTCAGGAATTGGCTCGCTACACTGGGGGCCCTCGCCTTGCTACTTGCAGGAACCGCAATGGCGGCGCCGCCGACAGATTCAAGCGCACCCGCTGCCGTGCCCGAGGATGTCTCGAAATCGGCCGCGGGACGGGGCGATGTGGCAGGGACGGTGGTCGACAGTTCGAACGGGCAGGCGCTCGGCGCCGCCGAAGTCGCGCTGCTTCAGAACGGAAAGTTCGTGTCGGGCACCTACACGGATGCCTTCGGGCGCTTTCGAATCCACAATCTCGATCCCGGCACCTATCAGGTTCGCGCCCGCGTGCTGGGATTCGCATCGCAAGTCCTGACCGTGGTCCTAACCCCGGGGGCGGAAGCCGCCGAGGCTTCGTTTCAGCTCGCGCCGGCACCTGTAGAGCTTCCCAAGGTCGAGGTTTCGGCAGCGGCGCCGGCTGCGGTAGACATTCGCTCCGGCGACCAGAGCTTTCAGAAGAACGACTATCGCGGCTCGCCCGTCACCACCACCTCGCAGATTCTGCAGCAGTCCATGAGCGGCGCCGCGCGCGCGCCAACCGGCGAGGTCCACATTCGGGGACAACACGCCGAGTACACCTACTACGTCGACGGTGTTCCGGTGACCAGCGGAGTCTCGGGAAGTCTCAACGAGCTGTTTGATCCCTCGATCATCAATCGCATCGACTTCAAGACCGGCAGCTGGGATGCCGAGTTCGGAAACAAGAACGCCGCGATTGTCGACGTGGTGACCCGTATCCCCAACGGCAAGATCCACGCGGACGTCTCGGGCTACGCGGGCTCATTCAATTCCAACGGTCAAACCGTTACCGCCAGCACCAGCGGCAAGCGCTGGGGAGGGTTCATCTCGGGGGCACGGCAGGCAGCGGACATGCGCACCGAGCCGGTGATGGGGGATCCGTCGACCAACGCGCCCATCAACTTCCACAACCATGGCGAGGACCTGTCGGGATTCGGAAAGCTCACTTACACCATGAGCTCGACCGACCTTGCGAACCTCGACGTCAACTGGTCGCGCACCAAGTTTCAGGTGCCCTACGACTCGACGGGTGGCGTCATGCTCGACGACCACCAGCAGGATATCAACAGCTTCGCTCACGCGACGTGGCGCCATGTGTTCGGAGACGCCGGGGACGAAACTCGGCGCGAGCTGTTCGCCGCGCTGCTCTACCGCCACGGCAGCCTCGCTTATGCACCGGGTCCCAACGATCTTCCGAGCTTCGTCTTCTATCCCGACACCGTGCCTTACAATCTCACCGAGGACCGTTCTTTCGACGTCGGGGGAGTCAAACTCGACTACGATCATCATGTCAGCCATGCGCTGGAGCTAAAGACCGGCACGCTCGCGTCGATTACCCGCGGGCACGAGAAATTCACCACCACCAATGCCGCCGGAGCGCCCGGCCCGGTTTCCGATTCCGACCTCAACGGGAGCGACTTCGGGATCTACGCGCAGGCGGCGATTACTCCGTCCGATCGGTGGGAGTTTCGGCCCGGACTCCGCTACGACGCGCACACCGCCCCATTCGCCGGAACGCAGAGCCAGGTGAGCCCGCGCATTCGCGTCAGCATGTTTCCCGATGCGGGGAACAGTTTCTGGGTCTACTATGGCCGGCTCTTCATTCCCACCAACATCGAGGATCTGCGCGCCGTCACGAGCGTGGCCGATAGCGGCGTCGTCACCAGTCCGACATTGCCCGAGAAGGACGACTTCTACGAGGCGGGCTACGTGCACCGCTTCCCGGCAGGAGTCGTCGCGAAGCTCTCCGGATATCACAAGGACAGCAAGCCCGGGATCGACGACAACACGGTGCCAGGCTCCTCGATCGTCACCTCGGTCAACATCAACCGTGTCTGGGTCACCGGCATCGAGGCCACGCTCGATGTGAAGCCCCCCGGGCGGCTCGCCGGCTTCCTGAACGCCGCACTTTGCCACGCGTACGGCGAGGGGCCGGTCACCGGGGGTTTCTTCCCCGCCGCCACCCCGCAGGGCAAGTTCGATCTCGACCACGACCAGCGCGTCTCGATCGTGGCCGGGATGACTTACGCGCCGCGCGCTTGGTTCCTGAGCGCCACTGGGATCTACGGCACCGGGCTCACCAACGGACAGGATCCCGACGCCTCCTATGGCACGGGGCTGCTGGACTTCAACACCTCCATCAAAGTGCCGGCCAGTTTCATCCTGAACGCGAGTGCCGGATATGCCTTCACGGCTGGTGGAGTGCTGATCCGTCCCGAAATCTACGTGGACAACGCCTTCGACAATCAATACCTGCTGAAGGGGGCGTTCTTCAGCGGCGCCTCGGTGGGTCGCCCGAGAAGCGTGCAAGGCAAAGTCACGTTCAGCCTTTAGCGTCGCCGAAATGGTCCTTCGAATCGTGATCGAGACGGAGGCGCTCGTTCCGTCCACCGGGCCGCGAACACGGCGCGCGATGCTGGCCATCGGTCATGCCTTCACGCTGGTCACCGCCATGGCCACGCTGTTCTCCGCCGGCTCGGTGCTGGCCCAGGCTGGTCACGTGGCCGGTGCGCCTGCCGATTCGGTCGTGGAGGCGGCCGGGACGGACAGCGTGCGCGTGGTTCGCGTGTTGCCGGTCACGGACGTGACCGGATCTACCGCGAGCTCCCGGGCGGCTCCGGCGGCGGCGTCACAGGGCACGGTAACGGCAAGGGAAATCGCGCTGCGGCCGTCGCTTCGAGCGGGTGATTTCCTGGAGAGCGTGCCCGGCCTGCTGATCAGTCAGCACAGCGGTGAAGGCAAGGCGAACCAGTACTACCTGCGCGGTTTCAATCTCGATCACGGTACCGACTTTGCCACGTCGATCGCCGGTGTGCCGATGAACATGCCGACGCATGCCCACGGCCAGGGGTATACCGACCTCAACTCGGCGATTCCGGAGTTGATCCGCGCAGTGGAGTATCAGAAGGGCACGTACTCGGTGGAAGATGGCGACTTCTCGAGCGCCGGGTCCGCTCGAGTCGAGTATCGGGACGCATTGCCAGGTCCGCTGGCTTCGCTGTCGGTGGGCGACGGGGGTTACCGCCGCGCGCTCGCGGGCCTGTCGCCCGCAGTGGGGAGCGGCAGCCTGCTCGGTGCCATCGAGCTCGAGGAGAACGACGGCCCCTGGGTTCATCCCGACAATTACCGGAAGATCAACGGACTGGTTCGATACAGCCTCGGCACCGCGGGGCGCAGCACGAGCATCACCGCGATGGGCTACAACGGCCGGTGGAACGCGACCGACCAGGTCCCCGAGCGAGCGGTGGCCTCCGGCGAGATCTCCCGCTTCGGGGCGATCGATCCGACCGACGGCGGCACCACGCATCGGTACAGCCTGTCGGGGGAATTTCGAGATGTTGGACCAAACTCCCTCACCGAGGCGACCGCCTACTTGATTGCCTACCGCCTGGATCTGTTCTCGAACTTTACGTACTTCCTGACCGACACGCTCCACGGGGATCAGATCGAGCAGTACGACGATCGGCTGGTCGCGGGCTTCCACGTACTGCATTCGACGTCGGACGACCGGGGCTCAGGTCACTTCGTGCGAACGATCGGCCTGGACGTCCGGCACGACGACATCGGGAATGTCGGGCTCTATCGCACCGAGTCGCGGCAGCGGATCGCCACTGTTCGCCAGGACCGTGTGCAGGAGTCGAGCGCGTCACCGTTTGTGGAGAGTGACGCGACCTGGACGCCGGGAGTTCGGACCATCATCGGGGTGCGCGCAGAGGGCTACCTCTTCAGCGACGCCTCGAGCTACGCGCCGTTCTCCGGCGACGGCCTCGACGGGCTCGTATCGCCCAAGGCTTCTGTAATTCTCGGGCCGTGGGAGGGATTTGAGCTGAACGCGAACACCGGATACGGATTCCATTCGGACGATGTTCGCGGAGCGAGCTATAAGTCCGGCGGGGCAGCGCGCGTCGCGCCGCAGGTGACTCCGGACCACATCCCCATTCCCGGCGGGCCGCTGGTCGTCCGCAGCCCGCTGCTCGTTCGCACACGAGGGGCGGAGGTGGGTGCGCGATGCGCTGCCGGGATGCGCGGGACGATCGCCGGCTCCCTCTGGGGCCTCGACATCGATTCCGAGCACGTCTTTCTTGGCGACCAGGGCCTGAGCGCGCCGAGCCGCCCCAGCCGGAGGACTGGTGCCGAAGTATCCGCCGACTACCGACCCGGTGGCGGAGTGAACATGGATGCCGACATGGCCTACTCCCGCGCTCGCTTCACGGATCAGGACCCGGCCGGCGATTACATTCCGGGCGCCGTCGAAGGCGTTCTCTCCGCGGGTGTCGAATACGAGCTTCCCACGCACGGATTCACGGCATTGCGCATTCGATACTTTGGACCGAGACCGCTGGTCGAGGACAACTCGGTTCGCTCTCACGCCTCGACGGTCCTCAATGGCCAAGTTGGGTACGACACACACCGGCGCTGGGCGATCGTCCTACAGGTATTCAACCTGCTCGACAGCGCCGTGAGCGACGTGGACTACTACTACGTCTCGCGGCTGCGCGGGGAGCCGCTGTTGGGCGTCGCCGACGTACACAGCCATCCGCAGGGCCCGCGAAGCTTCCGCCTGGTCGTCTCGACGGGATCGCCCGGGGTGCCGTCGGACCAATAGCCCGGAGGCAGCGGCAGCTACCGAATCGCCCGCACCTTGACGGACGCCACCGACTCGAACGCAGCGCGCTCCTCGCTGCCCTCGGGCAGCGAGTTCGCGCCGACCGAATACGTGCCCTCGTGCACGACCTCGACGTCGTGGAATCCCGCCCCGCGAATCAGCTCCAGGTAATCCTCGCGCAGCGAAGCGCCGGCGATGCAGCCGACCAGCAGATCCACGTCGCGCCGGATCGAATCGGGCAACAGCTTTGTCCACACCAGATCGCTCACCACCATGCGGCCACCGCTCTTCAGCACGCGGTGCGCCTCGCGAAAGACACGCGCCTTCTCGGGCGAGAGATTGACGACGCAGTTCGAAATCACGACATCCACGCTCGCGTCGGCGACCGGCAGATGCTCGATCTCGCCGAGCCGGAACTCGACGTGCGCGTAATCGCCCTTCTTCGCGTTCGCGCGCGCGCGATCGATCATCGAGGGCGTCATGTCCACGCCGATCACGTGGCCGGTTGGTCCCACCTCGTGCGCCGCGAGGAAGCAATCGATGCCGGCGCCCGAGCCCAAATCCAGCACCGTCTCGCCCGCGCGCGGCTTGGCCCACGCCAGCGGATTGCCGCAGCCGAGCCCGAGGTTCGCGCCCTCGGGGATCCGCTTCGCCTGCTCGGCGAAGTAGCCGACATCCTGAATCACGTCCTCGGCGCACGTCGGGCCGCCGCAGCAGCCGGCCGCGCCCGAATCGCCGCTCGCGATCGCGCCGTAGCGCTCGCGCACCAGGGCGCGAACATCGGCGCCGGGGGCGAGTTGTTCGCGGACCGGCGTCGACGTCTCGTCCTGCGTGGTGTGTGCACCGCCGCAGCAATCGGGGCCGCAGCAGCTCGTGGCGGCGGGGCTGGTGGAGGTGGCGGTGGGGTTCGGTCTCGGGTTCATGGTGATGCTCCTTTCAGGCCCGCGAGCGGCGGGCTTCGGACTTTCGGAGATCGGCGAGCAGCGCACGCAGCTGATCGAGCGCGGCCGGCTGGACGCAATAACAGACTCGCGGCCCTTCGACCTCGCCCTGAATGAGGCCGGCCTGCTTCAGCACCTTGAGGTGCTGCGAGACGGTGGCCTGCGAGAGCGGCAGCCGATCGACGATGCTGCCGCAGACGCACTCGCCGGTGGTGGACAGCAGTCTCAGGATCGCGACCCGCGCCGGATGTCCGAGCGCGCGCGCCAGGGACGCCAGCTCGCGGTCGGCGCGCGCGAAGCCGCCGCGGCCGCGGACCGGCGTGGGAAGGATGGTGAGCGGTACTTTCATGCGGGATGCCTCCTTGATCGTTCATCGTAAATATACGATAGATATCGGCGGGCGTCATGTCAGGAGCGCGTGAATTCGGGCAAGTGGCGGGGACCGGCGGTCAGCGCATGCCGGAGAGGCAGGCGATCAGCGCGTCCCGCAGGTGGGTGCGCCAGTAGGTCCAGCCGTGATGGCCGGGGAATTCGTTGTAGATGTGCGGCACGCCGAGCGCCTCGAGCTTCTCATGCAGCGCGCGATTGTCCTCGAGATCGCCGTCGCCGAGCCCGCAGTCGAAATAGATCACGTGATCCTTGAGCCGCGGCGCTACGCGCTCGGCGTAGAGCGTCGGGCTGTTTTCCTCGCGCACCCGCGTGGCGCCCGGCTCGGGGCCGAACACCGCCTTCATGCCGACGTCGCGCGCGATTCTGTATTGACCGCTCAAGCCGCCGCCGGCGCCAAAGACGTCCGGGTGCTTGAACGTCAGGTTGAGCGCCGCGGTGGCGCCCTCGGAGAGCCCGATCAGCGCCCGGTGCGCGGAATCCGGCAGCGTTCGGAACGACGAGTCCGTCCACGCCACGAGATCGCGATAGATGAAATCCTCGAGCCGTGACTTGCCGTCGTATGAGTTCAGGTAGAGCGAGCGCCCCCACAATCCCGCGCCCGATCCATTCGGCATCACCGCTATCACCTCGGGAATGCGGCCCGACTCGATCAGGGAATCGAGCGTGATTGCCGCGCGTCCCTGGCCCGGCCAGTTGCCGTCGCCGCCCGGCCAGCCGTGCAGCAGATAGACCACGGGATAGCGCCGGAGCTCACCGCCGGCGGCGAAGTACTCGCGCGGCAGATAGACGCGCACGCTGCGCGGCCCCGGCCCGGTGGATGGCGCGCTGATGGAGTAGAGCCGGATGCGCCCGTGATTGAGCAGCGTCGCGGTGTCCGCGGCCGCGCGCTCCGCGGCACGGCAAGCGGGCGCGGCCAGCACGCCGGCCAGAACGAGCGCGGTCGCCACGGAGATCCTTCTCACGTTCGCATCATACCTCGCGGCGCGTTGACGATCTTCCGCTCGCGCACCTATACTCGTCGCGCTTTCGCCCGCATTTCACGAGGAATCCACCGCCCCCGCGGCCTTCGCCCCGGGCGCGCCCCGCAGCCCCTTCGCCATAGCGAGGAGACCCACGATGGAAGCCACCAAGACCAAGCTCGTCGACTACCGCGTGAAGAACGGCGTGGCCTGGCTCGAGCTGACCGATCCGCCGGCCAACACCTACACGCACGAGATGATGCGCGATCTCGACGACGCCATCCTCTCGGCGCGCTTCGACGAGAACGTGCACGTGCTGGTGTTGCGCGGCGCGGGCGAGAAGTTCTTCTGCGCCGGCGCCAACATCAATATGCTCAAGGCCGTCAATCCCACGTTCAAGTACTACTTCTGCCTGCATGCCAACGAGACGCTGAACCGGCTCGAGCACACGCCCAAGCTGGTGATCGCCGCGCTCAACGGGCACACCGTGGGCGGCGGGCTCGAGATCGCGATGGCCGCCGACATCCGGATCGCGAAGAAGGGCGCCGGCAAGATCGGCCTGCCCGAGGTGGCGCTGGGCGTGCTGCCCGGAACCGGCGGAACGCAGCGGCTCGCGCGGCTCGTCAACAAGAGCACGGCGATCGAGCTGATGGTCGCGGGCGAGACGTTCGATTTCGAGAAGGGCCAGGCGATCGGCATCGTCAACCAGATCTGGGAGACCGCCACCGCCGACGAGTTCATCGAGAAGATTCAAAAGTACGCCGAGTCGTTCTGCCCGCCGAATCGCGCCGCGAAGGCGGTGGGCCGTATCAAGCGCTCGGTGCAGAGCGGCATCGAGGTGCCGTTCGAGAGCGCGCTCGCGATCGAGCGCGAGCTGCAGCAGCAGCTGTTCCAGAGCGAGGACGCCAAGGAAGGTCTGGCGGCCTACGTCGAGAAGCGCAAGGCGAACTTCACCGCCCGCTGACGGCGCCCGAAGCGAAGATCCGACGATGAGCCGGCCCGCGCGGTCTCGCGATCGCAGCGGGCCGGTTCGCGTTGCGCCGCCACGCGGAAGCAAGGGAGCGGCGGCAGGCGCCGCGCCAGCTGCGACGCACTCGCGCGGCGGCCCGATCGCCGTGGCGCTGTTCGCCGCCGTGCTGATCTCGGGCGCGCTGCTGCGGGCGCAGGTGGTGCGCTCGATTCCCCAGTTCTTCGGGCCCGGAGATCCGGCGATCTACTTTGGCATGGCGCGCGGCGTGCTCCATCACGGCGTCGCGCGCGTGAACTTCCTTCACCACTTCCTCGCGCTTCCCAAGTCCATCTCGCACATCGAGGACTATTACGAGCCGGCGTATGCCTATCTGCCGGCCCTGGCGATGGCGATCGGCGGCGAGAGGCACGCGACCGCGTTGTGGTCGAGCTTCGTGCTGGGAGTCGCGTGCATCGTGCTGGTGTGGGGCCTGGCGCGGCGTGACGGGCCGTGGACGGCGCTGATTGCCGCGGCGATCGTGACGTTCGAGCCCTGGTCGATCTACTACAGCGGCGTGCTGATGAAGGAGGCGGCGGTCAGCGTCATCGTCCTGGCGTACCTGTGGTTCCTGAGGCGTGGCGTCACGCTCGAACGCCCGCCGTGGCAGGCCGGCGTCGCCACCGGGCTCGCGACCGTCTGCGCCGGTCTCTTCCAGTACGAATTGATTCCGATCCTCGGCATCACCTCGATCGTGGTGCTGGCGATTCACCGCCCGCGGGCGCTGATCGGCTACTTCGCTTCCTCGGGCCTCGCGCTGCTGATGCTCGCGGGTGTCATGTGGCACGCGAGCGGCGTTCTGATCTCGGCCAAGTACGCGTTCGTGTTGGGCCGGGTGCCGGGCGATCCCGATCAGTTGCCGGGCGGCTCCGCCGGCGAGCGCACGCTATGGCCGTTCTCCTACCTCGGACGCTCGGTGCTGGAGCTGTGGTATCCGACGCTGCTGCTGCTCGGCGCGCTCGGAACCTCCAGCCCGCGCCTCGACCGCATCGAGCGCACGCTCCTGCTCACGTATCTCGGGACGCATCTCTACCTGCACGCCATTCCGCAGGATCTCTGGTCACGCGATTTCATCGTGCTGACGGCGGTGCTGGCCCGCCCGGCGGCGCTGGCCGTGAGCGCGCCACGGGAGTGGTGGCTCGCGCGCGGGCGAGCGCCGGCCGTGTGGACGCTGCTGTTCTTCCTGTGGGCCGCGGGAGCGGTTGCCCGGTTGCTGGTTCCCCCCGGAGCGTCGCTGGGCTTCTGGGTCTACGTCGGGCTCTACACCGCACTTTCGATTCCCGCCGGAGCCGTGGCCTGGGGATTGACGCGCTCGCGCTTGCGTTCCGCATGGGCGCGCCTGACGCCTGTCGTGGTGGCTCTGGGACTGACGGCCGACTTCGCGGTGTCGATGCCGTATCCCCAGATCCTTCTCAACCCCGAGTTTCCCACCTACGAAACCGAGCGTGCACGGCGCGAACGCGTGTGCCACTGGATGGCGTCGACGGTGCCACGGGGGCCGGTGTTGGCGCAGATTCCGGAAGAGGTCGAATGGTACTCCGGGTTTCCCTCGGTGGTGATGCCCGAGGTCTTTCATCCCGGTGCGGTGCGGCGCCTCGTGGCGCGCTACCACATCCGCTACCTGCTCGATCAGCCGGGTTCGATCCCGGACAGCGTGGTCGCTTCGCTGCCGCTCAGGAAGGTGGGAGAGAAGGAGGACTGGGGCTTGTACGAGTTCACGCCGTGATGCGGCGGCCCCGTCCGGCTTCGCGCGCCGCGCGTCCGCAACCGCGCCTCACGCCGCGCGGCGGAAGTAGGACCGCAGGCCCGCGGGCGTCTGCGCGCGCAGCAGCGCACGCGCCACTCGCGGGAGCGCCAGCGGTTCGGGGTAGACGAGGAAGCGGTCCTCGAAGACCGGGTTGAATTTCTTCTTCCAGCGGAACAAACCCTTGAAGTCGTAATAGCGGGCCAGCGTTTCCATCAAGAACTCGCGCGTCCGATCGTCGGCGGCCGGCGCGCTGAACGGCGTGGCGTTGGCGGAGGCGTCGTCGGTCGTCGCCTCGCCGCTGTCGGTCACGCTCGCGAGCCCGGCGAGCGAGAGCGACATCACGCGGTCGCCGCGCTCGCGCGCGCGATCCACCGACTTCACCACCAGGAACTCCGTGGCGCCGGTGGGCGCATCCGAGCGCCGCCGCATCATGTCCACCGCCCAGCCCTGGCGCGCCGGAATCGGCACCCAGGTCGCGAACGCCTCGGCGCGCGCGCGCGCGGGATTCCACGCCACCGCGAGCCACGAGTCACGCAGCGTATGCGGGTCGAAGCGGCCCATGCAGAAGCCCTTCTCGCCGCCGTGGCGCTTGCTCATCCAGTCGTTCGAGATCTCGCGCAGCTGCTCGAGCAGCGCGCTCTCGCGCGCGGGATCGAACGGATTCTCCTCCGGCACGAACATGCGCGCCTCGAGCCCCTGCCGCTCGAGCTTTCGCACCATGCGTCTCAGCTCGCCCACGTTCGAGCCCTCGAGCGTGAAGCGGTCGGTCCACAGCATGGGATCCTCGCCGATGTGGATCGCGTGCCAGCCCTGGCGGCGATAATTCGGCAGGTGCTCGGGCCGCGCCTGGAAGAACGCGAACTTCCAGTCGCGCTCGCGGCAGTGCGCCTCGAACTCGCGCAGCAGCGGCTGAACCTCCTCCGCCGGCCCGATGGGATCTCCCACCACGAGCAGCGTGTCGGACTGGAAGCAGTACGCGATCACGGCGCGGCGGTTGGAGCTGAAGAAGTAGTCCGTGTCGGGCGCGAGCGCGAATGCCGAGACCGAGCTGTCGCCATACTGCTTCACCAGCTCGGAGACGCGCTCGACCTCGTGGCGATGACGGCCGCGGTGCGTGACGGGCCGGAGCGAGACGAGCGCCAAGCCGATCAGCAGCGTGAGCGCGATCAGGCTCACCGAGTCGAAATACCACGTGACGATGTGGAGCTCGAACCTCGGGAGGTTCGCGCGCAGCTGGATCACGGGATCGCCGATTCCGAACAGGCGGTTCGCGGCCTCGTGCCAGGCGATCGAGAGCGACGACTGGAGCCCGAACCGCGACGCGATGATCCAACAGCCGACGAGCGCGTAAACCATCACCGCCACGAGCGCGATCAGCGCGCCCGAGCGCAGCGCGCGCCACGACAACTCGCGGCTCTTCACGCGGAACGCGTCGCCACTCGCGCCCAGCACGAACATCAGGCCGGCCGCGACCGTGGCCTCTTCGAAGTCGAACGCTTTGAGCAGATTGAAGGGCACCGAGAGCGCGCACAGGAACAGGGCGGCCACGAACGCCCGGCGCTTGCCACGCCTGAGGCCCCAGGCGGTCACGAGCAGCAGCGCGCCGGCGAGCAGCGTGAAGGTGCGGCTCGGGTCGATGACGTCGGTCGGCACCAGGTGCCGCACGGCCACGATGCGCTCGGGCGGCCTCGACACGATGGCCGACAGGAGGTCGATGACGCCCATGGTCGCGACCGCCAGCGAGAGCAGAACGCGGGTCAGGGTGCGATTCATGCGGTCGGAAACACTACCATGAACGGTCTCCGGTCGCCGGGGTCCGAAGGGCTGAGCTATCATGGGCGATGTGTCTCCCGATCGTGTTCGTCACCTCCTCGCCCGCGCGTGGCCGCGGGTGCCGCTCGTCGCCGCCCTCGGCGCATCGGCGCTCGCGGCCCCGGAAGGGGTGCTCGCGCCGCCCGTAGCGGGCGCTCCCTCGCCGCCGGCTGCGACGCGGCCCGCCCCGGCCCTGGATTCCTCGTTCTTCTTCCGCCACCCGCCCACCGCCGCGGACTCCACCCCGGAAGGGCGCCGCAAGCGCGCGGAGGAAAAGGTGCGCCTCGGTCGCGCGCTCGAGAATGCGCACACGCCAGCCGCCGCGATCATGGCGTATCAGACCGCGACCGAGATCGATCCTGAGATTCCCGAGGCGAACTACCGCATGGGCCTGCTGTTCCTCACCGTCAACCAGGTGAAGGCGGCCGCCGAGTGCTTCGTCCAGGAAGTGAAGCATCATCCCGAGAACGCCGAGGCGGCGCGCCAGCTCGGCATCGCGTACGCGCGGCTCGGACAATCGGCATCGGCGATCCAGCAGCTCGAGCCCATGGTTCGGAAGCACCCGAACGATGCCGAGGCATGGGCTGCGCTGGGCTTCGCGTACATGGGCGCCAAGCGGCCGCGCGACGCCGAGACCGCGCTGCGCCGCGCGCTCTCGATCAAGCCCGGCGTCTCGACGTGGCATCGCGATCTCGGCGCCGTGATGGCCTCGCTCGGCGACGTGGAGGGCGCGCGGCGCGAATATCACCGCGCCGCCGAGCTCGATCCGCACGACGCCACGCCGCTCATCAACCTCGGCAATCTCGAGCGCCGCGAGAATCGTCCCGACGCCGCGCTCGCTGCCTATCAGATCGCCGAGAAACGCGACACGCTGAGCCCGCTGCCGCTCGAGGGGCAGGTGGAGGTGCTGAAGGGCGAAGGCCGCAACGCCGAAGCCGGCGAAGCGTATCGGCGCTGGCTCGACCGCAAGCCCGACGATCACCGGGCCCGCCTCGATGCCGTGCGCTTCTACGACGAGATGGGGCGCGACGACATCTCGCTCGAAATCGCGCGCGAGGGTGTGCGCATGGATCCGCAATCGCCGGACGCACGGCTCATCCTCGGCATGGCGCTTCAGACCGCGGGTGACTGGCGAGGCGGGCTCCACGCGATGCGGCAGGCCGAGGCGCAGTTCCGGGTGCCCGAGGATCGCGCGCGCGCGGGGGCGCTGATCGCGGCGATGCGCGCCCAGGCGCCCGACTCGCTGCGCGATTTCTTCCTCGCCGACAGCCTCGCGCACCCCGGCCTCGTGGACTCGCCGGTGTCGCCGCCGACGAAAAAACGGTGACGTTGGGCAAATGGACAGCGGCCTGAGCATCGGCTAACTTTGCTCCTCCCGTTCGTCATCACCCACCTGAATCGCGGACGTCCATCGTGCCGGCTCCATCCCACACCCTCTACGTCGCCGCGCCGCGCGGGTTCTGCGCCGGCGTGGACCGCGCCATCGACATCGTCGAGATGGCGCTCGAGGTCTTCGGCGCGCCGGTCTACGTGCGGCACGAGATCGTTCACAACCGCCATGTGGTCGACGACCTCAAGGCGAAGGGCGCCGTCTTCACCGACGACCTCGCCGACGTGCCGCGCGGCTCGGTCGTGATCTTCTCGGCGCACGGCGTCTCGCCCGCGGTGCGCGAGGAAGCGCGCGAGCGCGGACTCCGCTCGCTCGATGCGACCTGCCCGCTGGTCACGAAGGTGCACCTCGAGGCGCTGCGCTATGCGCGCGACGGCTACACCATCGTGCTGATCGGGCATCGCCAGCACGTCGAGGTGCAGGGCACGCTGGGCGAGGCGCCGGAGGCGATCCGCGTGTGCGAGAGCGTGGCCGACGTCGAGAAGCTCGAGCTCCCGAATCCCGAGAAGGTGGCCTACATTACGCAGACCACGCTCTCGGTGGACGATTGCCGCACGATGGTCGAGGCGCTGCGCCGCCGCTTTCCGCACGTCCGCGAGCCCGCGAAGGACGACATCTGCTACGCCACGCAGAACCGCCAGAACGCGGTCAAGGAGCTGGCGCGCCGCTGCGGCGTGATCCTGGTGGTGGGCGCGCCGGCGAGCAGCAACGCGAACCGGCTGGTCGAGGTCGCGATTCAGCATGGCGCGCGCGCCTACCTGATCGAATCGGCCGAGGACATCCAGCCCGAATGGATCGCGGGCGACGTCGGGCTGACGGCGGGCGCCTCGACGCCCGAAGCGGTCGTGCAGGATTGCATCGCCCGCGTTCACGCGCTCGGCGATTACCGGCTCGAGGAGCTGCGACTCGCCGAGGAGCGCGTCGTGTTCCCGCTGCCGGGCGAGCTGCTGTCGGTGGCGCAGCTGAAGGGCGTCGCCGTCGGCGCCGGCAACGAGCGCGCCGCGGCCCGCGCCGCGGCGGCATTCAGGATCTCGCACCACTAGATCGTGAACCTGCCGTCCGCATTCGTGGCGCCGCACCGGCCGACGCTGGTGCTCGACGAACATCGCCGCCACCGGACGCCGATGCTCGAAGCGCTGGCGCGGGCGGCGGCCGACCTCGCGCTCGCGAAGCCCGACGTGATCGTGGCGCTGAGCGCGCGCTGGAATACGCCCGGGCCGTTTCGGGTGGACGACGGCGCGCGGCACCGCACGCTCACCGATTACTCGGGATTCGGCGTCGAGGTGCGTTACGACTGCGAGGGCCAGCCGTCGCTCGCGCGCGCCGCGATCGAGGCCGCGCGCGCCGCCGGCCTGCGCGCGGCGGCCGCCTCGCATGGCGCCGACAGCGGCATCACCGTCCCGCTCCATTTTCTCTCGCCCGCGGGCCGGCTCCCCGTCGTGCCGCTTTCGCTGCCCGCGGCGGATGCCGACACGTGCCGGCGATGGGGCGACGTGCTGCGCGGCGTGCTCGAGGAGTGGCCGGGGCGCGCGGCGTTCATCGTGGGCGGATTGCTGTCGTGCAACGAGCACGCGTGGAACCTGAAGCGCGAGGTGCCCGAGGCCACCGCGTTCGATCAGGCGACGCTTCAGGCGATCGAGCGGGGCGCGTGGGAGGAGATCGTTGTCTCGAACCGCGCGGTTCGGGGGCGTGCGCGCCCCGAAGCGGGGCTGCGGCATCTTCAGGTCATGCGGGGCTTCGCCGGCGATGCCGTGCGCGGCGTGGTGCGCTGCTACGAGGGATCGAACGGTATGGGCGCGGCGCTGATCGAGTTTCCGCTCGCCGCGCGGGGAGGGACATAGAGCCGGTGCGCGTGCTGCTGATCAACGCTTTCCACTACCTGCGCGGCGGAGTCGAGCGCACGTACCTCGACGAATCGCGCTGGCTCGCTGCGGCGGGCCACGAGGTCGCGCACCTCGCGACCGAGGATGCGCGCAATCTGCCGCGCGGCCCGTGGGACCGCTTCGTGTCGTCGGCGGATTTCGGCGCCGGCGCTTCGGCGTTCTCCCAGCTCGCGCAGCTGCCGAACCTGATCTCGTCGGAGCCGGCGCGCCGCGCGGCCGCCGAGCTGGTCGCGGCGTTCCGGCCCGACGTCGCGCACCTGCACGCGCCGAGCCGCTATCTCACGCCGTCGGTGCTGGAGCCGCTCGAGGAGTCCGGCGTGCCGACGGTGATGACGCTTCACGACTTCAAGCCCTGGTGCACGAATCGCATCCAGTTCGCGCACGGCGCGCCGTGCGAGCGCTGCAAGGGCGGCGCGCACTGGCACGCGCTCGCGACCGGCTGCGTTCAGGATTCATGGCCGAAGAGCGCGGTCGGGATGATCGAGGCCTATGCGCACCAGGCGAGCGGCGCGTACCGGCATGTGAGCCTGTGGATCGCGCCGTCACGATTCGTGCGCGAGAAGGCGATCGAGTGGGGCGTGGCGCCCGGCCGATTGCGGCTGCTTCCGCACGGGCTCGAAGGCGCCGCGCGCACCGGCGCGGCTCCCGCCGTGGCTGCCGGCGCGGCGCCCTACGTGCTCTTTGCCGGGCGGCTCTCGCTCGAGAAGGGCGCGGCGCTGCTGCCCGAGCTGGCGCGAGCGCTCGCCCCGACGCCGTTGCGCGTGGTGGGCGAGGGCCCGCTGCGCGCCTGGCTCGATCGCGCCGCGCGCGATGTTCCCGGGCTCGCGGTGCTCGGACATCTCGAGGACGACGCGCTCTCGCGCGAGCGGCGCGCCGCCGCCGCGGTCGTGGTGCCGTCGCTCTTTTACGAGCACTTCTGCTATGCGGCCGCCGAGGCGATGCTGGATGAGCGTCCGGTGGCGGCATCGCGAATTGGCGCCATCCCGGAGCTCGTGGAGCACGAGGTCACCGGCCTGCTCGCGCCGCCCGGCGACGCGCGCGCGCTGGCGGATGCAACGCGGCGCGCGCTGGGACCGGAGGGCGCGCGCTGGGCGGCCGCGGGTGCGGCGCGCGTTCGCGAGCGGGCGCGGCCCGAGCAGCACGTTCGGGATCTGCTCGAAATTTATCGGGAGGCGATGGCGATGGCGCACGGGACACGTCGGGGGAGCGCGGCATGAAGATCTCGTCCATGAACTGGATGCAGGTGGAGAAGTATCTCGAACGCGAGAATCGCGCGGTGCTGCCGGTCGGCTGCACCGAGCAGCACGCCTACCTGAGCCTCGCAACCGACAGCCTGCTGGCCGAGCGCGTGGCGGTCGAAGCGGCCGAGCCGCTCGGCGTGGCCGTGTTCCCGGTCGTCCCGTACGGCATCACGCCCACGTTTCGCGCCTACCCCGGCACGGTGAGCCTGCGCGTCTCGACCCTGCTCGACGTGGTTCGCGACGTGCTCGATGCGCTCGATCATCAGGGTTTTCGGCGCGTGCTGATCGTGAACGGCCACGGCGGCAACTCGCCGCTCTCGGGTCTCGTGAACGAGTGGGTCTCCACTCACGCGCGCTCGCGCGTGCGGCTCCACAACTGGTGGAACGCGCCGCGCACGCTGAAGAAGGTGCACGAGATCGACGCGCTCGCGAGCCACGCGTCGTGGATGGAGAACTTCCCGTGGACGCGCCTCGAGGGCGTCACGCCGCCCGACGTTCAGAAGCCAATGGTGGATCTGGCGAAGCTCGCGGTCTCGAATCCCGACGAGGCCCGCGCGCTGCTCGGCGACGGCAACTTTGGCGGGCGCCACGTGCGCGGCGACGACGACATGTTCGCGCTCTGGCGCGTGGCGGTCGAGGAGACCCGCGACCTCATCGACCACGGTTGGAGCTGAGCGGCGAGCGACCCGCGCGCTACTCGGCGCCGCCGAACGCCCAGGGCTCGAGCCCGGGCTCGAGCTCGACCCCGAGCGCCGAGACGATGCGGTTGACGAGGTTGTAGAGCGCCGCGATCTCGACGGTCTTGAGGATGGCGCGGTCGTCGAATCCGTACTCGCGCAGCCGCTCGATATCCTCGCGCTTGCGCTCCGCCGGCTCGCACGTGAGGGCGATCGCGGCGTCCAGCAGCACGCGATCGCGCGCAGCGAGGTCCGCCTCGCGATAGTCCCGCGCCACCGCGCGCGCCAGAGCTTCATTGCCGCACGCGCGCGCCGCGCGCGGCCCGTGATGCGCGACGCAGTAGCCGCAGCCGTTGACCGCGGAGACCGCGAGCGCGATGAACTCGGCTTGCGCGGCGCTGAGCGGGGCGGAATCCGCCATGAGCGCGCGGTAGTGGGCGAACAGCGCGGAGAGCCCGCGCGGATCGAGCCCGCACGACTGCCAGAGGTTCGAGACGCGGCCGGCGCTCGAGACGGCGCGGACCGAATCGTAGATCGCGGCCAGCTCACCGCCCGCTTCGCGCTCGCCGATGGATCGGATCCAGCTCACGGGAGCGAATGCTAGGGGCGCCGCGCAGCGCGGTCAACGCGCCGATGATATCTTGATTCCGTGCACCCGAACGCGAAATCTCCCGGCGGCCGCCGCGCCCCGCGCCCCGCGATCGCGCGCCTTGCCCTGCGTCCCGCGATCGCGCTGATCGCGCCCGCGCTCCTCTTCGCGCTCTCGTGCGGGCGCGGCCATCCCGCGCCCGCGGGTGGCGCGGCCACAGCGCCCCACGCGCTCGATTCCCCGGCCGACAGCGGAAACGACGCCGACATCGAGCACGCGCTTCGCATTGCGCGCGCGGGCGCGCCCAGCGAGACGGCGCCGGTGTCCGCGCCCGCGCCCGATTCGACCGCGATCAAGAATGCATGGCACGACGAGGTGCAGGGGATCGACGCCACCCTGCTGACGCCGAAGCAGCACGAGCTGTTCGTGCGCTTGGCGAACGCCGAGCGTTGCACGTGCGGCTGCGGCTACACGCTGGCCGGGTGCCTCGCTTCCGACATGACGTGCGAGATCAGCGGCGCGAGCGCCGCGGCGCTGCTCGATTCCATCCGCGCCGGGCGCATCACCCACGCGCGTGGCGTGCGCGAGCGGCCGCGCGGGAACTGATTCCTCGCGCGCGAATGGCCGGGTCCGCGCGGTTGACACCCCTCGATGAGGCGGCTAATTTCACCTCGTTCCCGCCACGAAAAACCCTCGAGGGCCCGCGCTCTTTCGCCCCCTCTTCGAAGGAGGATTCGAATGCCATTCCCCAAGCTCGAAGCCCGCAAGTTCGCCTCGATCCGTGAATTGAACGGCATTTCCGCCCGCACCATGGAAGAGCACTACGAGCTCTACAAGGGCTATGTCGGCAAGACCAACGAGATCCAGGAGAAGCTCGGCGCCGTCGATCGCACGACGGCGAACCAGATTTACAGCGACCTGCGCTCGCTGCGCGTGGACCTCTCGTTCGCGATCGGCGGCGTGAAGAACCACGAGACCTACTTCGGCCACCTGGGCGGCAAGGGCGGAGCGCCCGGCGGCAAGGTCGGGGACATGATCAAGCGCGACTTCCCGTCCTACGACGCGTGGCTCGCCGACTTCCGCGCCTCCGGCCTCGCGGCGCGCGGCTGGGTGTGGCTCGCGTACGACCACGATTGGAGCACGCTGACGACCGTGGTCGGCGATGCGCAAAACACGTTCCCGCTCTGGAACGCGACGCCGATCCTCGCGCTCGATGTCTACGAGCACGCCTACTGGCTGGACTACGGACGCGCGCGCGCGAAGTACATCGAGGCGTTCTTCAACAATCTCGACTGGAGCGTGGTGGAGCAGAATCTCGAGCGAGCGCTCGCGATGTCGGCCGTTCACACCAAGTAACGACTCGAGGCTAGGGGCGCAAAGCGCGCCCGCCGCCGCCGGGCTCCTTCGGGGGCCCGGCACCGCTTTCGGAGGATGGATGACCACCAGCATGCTGCCGGTGATCGGCAGGCCCGCGCCCGATTTCACGCTGCCGTCCACCACCGGGGAGAACATCTCGCTGCGCCAGTTCAAGGGAAAGCAGACGGTCATCCTCTACTTCTATCCCAAGGACGACACGCCCGGGTGCACCAAGGAAGCGTGTGATTTCCGTGACTACGCGGCGGAGTTCGAGAAGCACCACGCCGTGATCCTCGGCGTCTCGACGGACAGCCTGGAGTCGCACCAGCACTTCCGGGAAAAGCGCAAGCTGCCGTTCCCGCTGCTCTCCGATGCCGAAGCGGAGGTCAGCAAGCAGTACGGTGTCTACAAGCAGAAGAATCTTTACGGCAAGAAGTACATGGGCATCGAGCGCACGACCTTCGTGATCGATCGAACCGGGCGAGTGGCGCAGATCTATCCGAAGGTCAAGGTCGAAGGCCACATCCAGGACTTGCTCGAGTTCGTCGGCGACGACTGATGCGCCACGCCCTGAGCGTGGAGGCGATCGTGGAATTCGCGCCACAGCATCCGGTGGCGGTGTTTCCTCTGCCCGACGTGGTGCTGTTCCCCCATACCGCGCTCCCGCTGCACATCTTCGAGCTGCGCTATCGCACCATGGTGCGCGAGGCGCTCTCGTCCGGCCGCCTGCTCACGCTGGCCGTCCTCAAGTCGGGGTGGGAGCGCTGCGATCCCGACCGGCCCGAGTATCACCCGCTCGGCTGCCTCGCGCGCATCGACGACGTGGAGTGGCTGCCGAACGATTGCTACGACCTGCGCGTGGCGGGCCTCGCGCGCGTTCGCATCGGGCGGCCGACCACCGAGTATCCCTACCGCACGGCGCGCGTCGAGCTGGTGCCGCAGGCGCCCTACCCCGAGGACGATCCGCTCGTCGAGATCGAGCGCCGCGCGCTGATCGCGGCCTGCCAGCGCTGGCGCGAGGCGCCCGCGGTGCCGGGTGAGCGACGGCCGGAAGCGGCCCTCGAGGCCGACGGGCGCTACGAGGGCCTCGTGAACGCGGCCGGGCTCGGGCTTGGCGTGCCGGTCGAGGAGAAACTCGCCTGGCTCGCGCTCGACAGCGTGATCGAGCGCGGCCGCCGGGTGCGCGAGAGCATCGATCGCCGGCTGCGCGCCGGCCATCCGCCACGCACGCACGGGGCGGGCGAGCTCAACTGATCATGGAGCACGAGAGCCGCCACGAGCTGGATGCGAAGGAGACCGGCCGGCTCGAAGCGTTCAGCGACGGCGTGTTCGCGATCGCGATCACGCTGCTCGTCCTCGAGCTCAAGGTGCCGCAGGGGCCCGGGACGCTCGGCGCCGGACTGATCGCGGAGTGGCCGTCGTTCGCCGCCTTCGTCACCAGCTTCGCGACGATCGGCATCATGTGGCTCAACCATCATCGACTCTTCACGCTGATCCGGCGCGTCGATCACGGCCTGCTGGTGCTGAACGGCGTGCTGCTCTTCGGCATCAGCGCCGTGCCGTTTCCGACCGAGTTGGTGGCGCGCGAGCTGGGACGCGCGGGGCAGGGGCTCGCGGTGGCGGTGTATGCCGGCCTCATGATCTTCATCGCGTTCGCGTTCAACGCGCTGTGGCGCTACGCGTCGTCACCGCGCCGCCAGCCGGCGCTGCTGCGCCTGCCGCACGATGCGCCCGAGGTGGTGGCGATCCACGAGCAGTACCGCCTGGGCCCGGTGGGCTACATCGCCGCGGCGGTGCTCTCGCACTGGAACGCCACGGTGGCGCTGCTCCTCATGATGGCGCTCGCGCTCTTCTTCCTGTTGCCGCCGCGTGAGCGGCGGGACGCCGGCGCGTAGCGCGGCCGCGCTACCAGCTCGACGACTTCGCCTCGCCGGGCGGCGGCTTGAGGCTCATCAGGTAGGCGACGAGATCGCTCATCTCCTGGCCGCTGATGAGATCGCGAAACGGAGGCATCTTGAGTGGCGGTTCGAGCCCGGTGGGGTCGGCCTTGCCGACCGTCGGCACGCCGCCGCGAATGCGTTCCTGCAGCTCCGAGACGCTGTAGGTCTCGGAGACGTGCAGCAGGCCGTTCACCTTGCCGCCGCTTTCGGCGTTCAGGTTGTTGATGCCGCCCGCCCCGCCGGCGCCGTGACAGGCGTTGCAGCTGTAGCGCTCGAACACGGCGCGCCCGCGCGCGATCTGTGGGTTCGCCGCGTCATCGAGCGTGGCCTCGGCGCGCTTGCGCGCTTCCGCCTGACGACGCGCGTCCACCGCGCCGGTCGCGACCAGCGCGGCGAACAGGGCCAGGCTCAGGAACGCGACGAACAGCTTCTGCGTGGTGACACTCATGACAGCGCCTCCCATACCAGCAACACCAGCGTGAACAGGAACCCCGCGGTGCCGATCCAGATGCCGATCCGGCGCCCGGGTGCGAGGCGCTCGAGGCCGGCGTCGATCCACGGCCACGCGACCATGCCGAGCACGAAGGCGGCGGACGTCCAGATGCCGACCTGCATCGGCACCATCTTGAGCCAGCGATACGAGGGGAAGAAGTACCACTCCGGCCGGATGTGCGGCGGCGTGAACGACGGATCGGCCGGCACGCCGAGTCCGGGCGGGCGGGCCATCGCGTAGACCACCAGTGCGAGGAGCAGCACGATCGCGACCGCCGCCTCGCGCAGCACGTGCTCGGGGAAGAACTCGTAAGTCTCGGTGCGGGGATCGCCCTCGAGCCGCGCGACGCCGTGCAGCCGGACCAGCAGCAGGTGCGCCACGATCGCCGCCACCATCAGCGTTGGCAGCACGCCGATGTGGAAATTGTAGAAACGCGAGAGCGTGTTGGGATTGACGTCCGGTCCTCCCCGCAGCAGCCACAGCAACTGGTGGCCCACGAGCGGCACGTCGCCGAGCAAATTCGTGCCGACCGTGGTGGCCCAGTAGGAGAGCGAGTCGTAGACCAGCGAGTAGCCGGTGAAGCCGAAGCCGAGGGTGAGCAGGAAGAGCGTGACGCCGAACACCCAGGTCAGCTCGCGCGGGCGGCGGTAGGCGCGGGTCGCGAACACGCGGATCATGTGCAGCATGAGTGCGATGATCATGAGCTGCGCCGCGTTCTGGTGGAGGCTCCGGATCAGCCAGCCGTAGCGCATGGCGAGCGTGATGTGCCGCACGCTCTCGAACGCCCGCGCGGGATCCGGCGTGTAATAAAACGTGAGCAGAATGCCGGTCACGACCTGAATCGCGAACAGGGCGAGCGGTGTTCCGCCCAGCCACGCGATCCAGGTCCGCAGGTGCGCCGGCAGCTCCTCGCGCAGCGGCTTGCGGAGCTCCTCCATCGGCACCGGAACGCGCTCCGCGAGCCAGCGCCTGAGCGAGGAAGCGCTCATGCCACCCCCGCCGGAGCGCGCACCGTGAGCTTCACGAACACCTGGCCGTCGCGCACCACCGCATCGATGGGCGGAAGCGGCCGCGGCGGCGGCCCGCCGAGCACGCGGCCCTCGCGATCGTAGCGCCCGTGATGGCAGGGGCAGAACCACGCCTGCTGCGCGTCCGGCTGCCACTCGATCACGCAGCCGAGGTGCGTGCACACGGCGGAGAACGCGCGCACGCGGTCTCCCATGCGCTCGATCGCGACGTGGCCCCCGGGAAGGTGGGCGATCCGCCCGCCGCCATCCGGAATCGACGCGAGGGCGATGGCCGGCACCTCGACGACGCGCTCCGGCGGCTTGGGCGGCGAGAGGAACTGCAGGAAGCGCACCGCCACCGCCCCGGCGCCGAGCGCGCCCGCGAGCCCGAGCAGCAGATTCGCCAGGAACTCCCGCCGCGTGGTGGCCTCGGCGGGCGCCGCTTTCCCATCGCGCATGTCGGCTCCTAAGGCTGCGCGTTCACGAACGAGGGATTGAGCGTCTTGACCTTTGCGAGCTGCGCCTCACGGTCCGCATCCGCCAGGTTTCCGAGGTGAACGCGCAGGCTGTCGGCCTTGCGCACGCTCGAGTCGTAGGCCAGGAAGCGATAGATGGCCTTGCCGTCGTCCTCGGACATCTTGGAATCCGGCTTGTAGACCATGCGCTTGATATAGCGCTCCCACTCCGCTGGCAGCACGAACTGCGAGTTGATCGGGCGTGCGACCGTGTGGCACTTGACGCACTTCTTCTGGAACAGCGCGTAGCCCGCCTGCATGTCGGCCGGATACTTGGAGACGTCGATCTTCGCCGGGCCGGCATCGAGCTTCTTGAGCCGGGCCTTCTGGGCCGCCTCGTCTTCCTGTTCCGCCCAGCCGATGCCGGCGAGGACCGTGAGCCCCAGCATCATCAGCACGATCGGATGGAGGAGCCTGCGCTTCGTCGTGTTCATGGGGTCTCCGATGTGAGCCGCCGGCTAATAGAGCATCCGGATGCGGGCGAGGAATCCATGGGATTTGACCGACGCGTTCTCCAGCTCCTGCCACTCGGCCGAGAGGAACACAGCGGACTGGAGCAGATAGGTGGTGCCGACCACGTTGTCCGAGATGTTGTCGCCCGAGCTGCCGGTATTGGGATCCACGTTGTCGTAGCGATACGTCGCCACCCAGCGCGGCATCACCTCGCCGGTGATCTCGCCATAATAGCCTGTGGTCTTGATCGTGGCGCCCAGCTCGGCGGACTTGTCCTGCCCGCCCCCGAAGCCGGCGGCCAGATCGATGCGCTCGATCGGCGCGTAAGTCCCGGTGACCCCATAGCGCGTGAAGTCGTCGCGCGTGGGGGCGGGATTCGTGAGATCGAGGGCGGTGTTGCCATTGTAGTAGTAGACGTTCGCGGTGTTGCGGGAGCCGATGAGGGCGGTGGCCTGCGCGAGCACGTCCACGCCGTTCCCGGGATGCTGGCGCGCGTCGCTGCCGTCCCAATTGTAGCCATTCATCGCCGCCACCGACACCATGCCGGACATGAGGTGGCCCTGATTGAGCCGTGTCGCCATGTAGCCCACCTCGGCGCCCGCCAGCATCGTGCCGAGCCCCGGTCCCGCGAACGTGCCGATCGGCGCCGGGGACGTCTCATCGAGGATGAGCGGCAGCGACTGGGTCATCTCGCCGTGCCCGGCCTTCTGCCACACCAGCGGTTGCATCTTGCCGGCGCGTAGGATGAGCTGACTCTCCGGCTTGCCATAGTTGGCCTGGAATTCCGCGTTCTCGAGCTCGGCCTGCCCCGCGTCGTTGTACGGGATGAACAGCATCTGTGCGGAATAGTGATCGCCGATGGACGAGCCCGCGATCAGCTCGACCTCGCTCAGCTCGAACGCCGACTTGCTGGCGCCGGGATCCGGATACTCGGTGATCGTCCCGTCGATCTGGCCCGCGATCGCCATGGCATCGCCGATGGTGTGCGCGGGGAGCACCTTGAGCGTCAGCTTGCCGTTCTCATCGGCGTCCGGCAGCCGGAATCCGGAGCGCCGGAACACCATGCCCACGTTGTTGAGGCGGGGCGGGTTCGGTGAGTGGCATACGTCGCAGTCCACGTTGAAGCGCCGGGCGTAGGCGGGCGTGGCGTCGGCCGGGCGCGGCGAGTGGAAAGCGCTCCACGCGAAGCCAGCCCACAGCAACGCGACGGCAAACCACAGCGGCCGGATTCTCGATGCAGGATTCGAGATCATGATCGGACCTCCACATTTGAAGTGCGATTCGAACTCGCATTCACACGCCGAGAGAATGCGGACGCGGAAGTCCGACCACAAGGTAGCCGGAAGTCGCAGCGCGGGTATCCGAAGGTCTTAGCGCTGGGCGGAGCCGAGCACGCGTGGCTGGGGCGTTGCCGCGAGTGTGGCGCTGGGATGCGGGCGCGAGCGCGGATCGGCACGCGAGAAAGATGCGCTGCTTCACGATCCTGGCGTTGGAGTCCCCCGATCCCACAGACGCCCGACCGATCCACAGCGCATCTTGCACACGCCGGCTCGAAACCGGCGACTCGATTTCGCTTCAGACCGAACAACGACGCCTAGAAGGTTGCGACCTGTCCGCCGTTGCGGAGCGCCGAAGGGGGACGGGGCGCGAAGCAGGCTCTCGCGGCTGAGGAGGGGATGGCTTTGGGGACGAGCGAAGGTTAGGATTCCGCCCCACGCATTGCAATGCCAAAATATGACCGCCCTCCACCCCGGAGGGCTGACCCATTGGAGGGCAGATGCCGACGCTGAACCGGGGCTTTGCGCTGACTTGGCTGGGACACTCCACCTTCAAGCTCGTGACGCGTGGAGCGCGCACGGTGCTGATGGACCCATGGGTCGAAAACAATCCCGCCTGCCCCAAGGAGCTCAAGAGCTTCGATCGCATCGACGTGATGACGATCTCGCACGGGCACGGCGATCACATGGCCGACGCCGTCACGCTCGGAAAGAAATTCAAGCCCACGGTCATATGCAATTACGAGATCCACCTGCATCTGCAGAAAAAGGGCGTCTCCGGCACGGCCCCCATGAACAAGGGGGGCACGCGCGAGCAGGATGGGCTGCGCTTCACCATGGTGCATGCCGTGCATTCGAGCGGCATCGAGGACGGCGGCCAGATCGTATACGGCGGCGAGCCCTGCGGCTTCGTGGTCACGCTCGAGGACGGGACCCGCGTCTACCATGCCGGCGACACCGGGCTGATTCCGGATTTCGAGCTCGTGCGCGAGCTCTACTCGCCCGAGATCGCGCTGCTGCCGATCGGCGACCTGTTCACGATGGGGCCCCGCGAGGCCGCGGTGGCCGCGAGGATGCTGAAGCCGAAGTGGATCGTGCCCATGCACCACGGCACGTTCCCCGCGCTCACCGGCAGCCCCGACGCGCTGCGCGAGGAGCTGAAGCGGCTGGGCGTGAGCGCCGAGGTCGTCGCGCTGCGCCCCGGCGAGACGCTGAGCTGATTTCCCCCGGTCGCGCGCCGCGGCCCGCCACGCCTGGGCGGCGCCTCAGGTGCTCGCCTCAGGTGCTGAAGATCGCGGCCATGTCGTAGAGCGCATGCACGGCCACGCACACCGTGGTGCTCGTGCGATTGCGCAGCCAGCCGAGCACGGCGCCGATCAGCATCACCACCAGCATCCCGAACCACGAATACTGGACGTGCAACGACGCGAAGAGCGCCGACGTCAGCAGCAGGCCGAGCCGGGGCTGGAGCGCGCCCCGCATCGTCAGCTCCTCGCCGACGCCCGCGGTCACGCCCAGCAGCACCGCGGAGCGCGCGCTCATGCCCACCACCATCGCCTCGTTCACCTGACGGTCGTGGACCCACAGCGAATGAAACACCACGCGCTGGATCCACTCCGTGCCGGCGTTGAGCGCGAAGAGCGCGGCCGCGCCGATCACGATGACCCACACCTCGCGCGAGTGCAGAGGTTTGAGCCCCAGGCGCTCCATCGTCTGCCGCGCGTCGCGGCGCACCAGGAATCCGACGCCCGCGAGCGTCAGCACCAGGTAGCCGAGCAGCTCGCCGCTCAACACGCCCGAACCCGTGAGGAGCTCGGGCGTCTCGAGCAGCGGCGCCATCAGCCGCTGAAACGCGATCACACCCGGCAGCGAGACGAGCAGCGAGAGCGCGACGAGCCGCGCGGAGAGCCGCAGCGTGTTGGAGTCGTCGGATGTGCGGAACAGGGCGCGCTCGAGCCAGCGCACCACCGGCCCAGTCCAGCTCAGCAGCGCGAACACGGCGGCCAGGGCGCAAAAGCCCGCGGCCGTGAAGCGCTGCGCCCGGGGAGCGTCCCCCTGGAACACGAACGCCGCGAGCATCGCGAACGAGGCGCTGCCGCCGACCGGCACCACCAGGCTCAAGACCGAATTGAGCGGGAACCATTGCGGATCCATGTCGGCGGCCTGCGCGGCGATGAAGAGCCCGGCGAGCGCCACCAGTCCCGACAGCTCCTGGAGGTGCAGCACGAGACCGCCGATGCCGGGCAGGAAGATGAGCAGCAGCCACACCGCGAGCGCGAGGCGCGGATTGGGTCGCGCGGGGATCGGTGGCGGCTCGGCCGCGGCCGCTTGATTCTCATCGAGCATGCCGCCAGCATAGTGGGCGAAACGAGGGGCCACCAAACGTGATCGTGAACGTGCTTTATTTCGCCGAGGCCCGCGACCGGGCGGGGCGCGCCAGCGAGCCGCTCGAGGTGCCGGATGGGCTCAAGCTCGAGGACGCGCTGGCGCTGCTGCGGCGCCGGCATCCCGAGCTCGAGCCGCTCTGGGCGCACCTCGCGATCGCCGTGGACGGCGTGCTCGCGCCGCGCGGCGCGGTGCTGAGAGACGGCGCCGAGCTCGCGCTGCTGCCGCCGGTGAGTGGGGGCTGAGATGCCGCGACCCGAGACGCGCGTCAGCCCCGCGACCGCGGCGCGCTGGAGCGATCTCGAACGCCTGTTCGGCAGGAACGGCGGGTGCGCCGGCTGCTGGTGCATGTGGTTCCGGCAATCGAGCGCGGAGTTTCGAGCCCGACACGGCGAGAGCAATCGCCGCGCGCTGCGTGCGCTCGTGGGTGGCGCGGTGGCGCCCGGCGTGATCGCGTACCAGGGCGGCGAGCCGGTCGGATGGTGCGCGGTCGCGCCGCGCGATCACCACCCGCGCATCCTGCGCTCGCGCATCCTCGCGCCCGCGGACGAGCGGTCAGCGTGGGCGGTGACGTGCTTCTACATCGCGCCGCGGCTGAGGGGCGGCGGGCTCGGTCGGCCGCTGCTCGAGGCCGCGGTGCGCCACGCGCGGGCGCACGGCGCCCGGCTCATCGAGGGCTATCCGATCGATCCCGTCACGCGCGAGGTGACGAACAGCGAGGCGTACCACGGCCTCGTCTCCACGTTCCGCGCCTGCGGCTTTCGCGAGATCGAGCGCCGCTCGCCGAATCGTCCGATCATGCGGCTCGAGCTCGCGCGCGCGGGCACGAGGCGCGCCGCGCGGGCGCGAAGCGCGGGCACGACGCGCCGGGTGGGAGCGCGGCGTGGCTGAGCTCACGCGCGAGCGAATCGATGCCGAGGCGTTGACGCGCGCGGCGCGGCGTCCCGAGTGCGGTGCCGTCGTGGTGTTCCACGGCACGACGCGCGACCACCATGAGGGACGCCGGGTCGTCCTGCTCCATTACGAGGCGTACGAGCCGATGGCGCTCGCGGCGCTCGAAGAAATCGAGCGCTCGACGCTCGCGCGCCACGATGTGGCGTGGTGCCGGATCGCGCATCGCCTGGGCGAGGTGCCGATCGCCGAGGCCAGCGTCGTCGTGGTGGTGGCGGCCGCGCACCGCGCGCCGGCGTTCGAGGCCTGCCGCTGGGCGATGGACGAGCTCAAGCGCCGCGTCCCGATCTGGAAGCGCGAATCGTTCGAGGGCGGAGCTAAGGAGTGGGTGAAGGGGACGCCGCTCGCCTGAGCGGCGGCTGATCGCGCGCGATCGAATTATTTCGCGGGGCCGTCCAGGGCGCGCAGGTAGTCGCAGTAGGACGAATTGAAGAGCGCCCCCGGGCGTCGCTCGCGCAGCCGCACCACCGCATCCTCGCCGCTCCAGCCCAGCTGGTGCAGCACCAGGCCGGCGAGCAGGGGCGAGCGATTGAGGCCCAGGCTGCAGTGCACGAGCACGCGGCGGCCGCACCGCACCAGCTGCGACAGGTAGAAGGCCGAGGCCGTCAGCACGCTCTCGTCGGGGAGCGAGTCGTCCTCGAACGGGAAGTAGACGTACAGGATCCCGCCGGGCCGGGCCGGAATGCCCTGATCCAGGGCGCACTCGAGATCCACGACCACGGAAATCGCGAGGTCGCGCAGCCGGTCCCAGTCGTCCACGGCCTCGGAAACGAACAGGCGCTGCTGGTCGTCGATCGGCGTGACGTTCATGCCGGCAGTCTACAGGAGTCGGGCCAGCGCACCTCGCGCCTCCTCGCGCACCGCGTCATCGCAGTCGTCACGCGCCGCGCGTTCGAGCGCCGCGCGCGTCCACTCCGTGCTCCCGGCGGCCGCCCGGCGCCCGATCTCGCCGAGCGCCCACGCCGCATGCGCGCGCACCAGCGGCTCGCGCTCGCCCGCGAGCACGGCAGCGAGCGGGGCGGCGGATGCGGCGTTCGCGCGGTTGCCGAGCGCGACGCAGACGTTGCGCAGGAAGCCGGCGCGGCCGGCGCGCCGGATCGGGCTCTTCTCGAACAGCGCGGCGAAGCCGGCCTCATCGAGCGTGAGGAAGCGCTCGAGCGACCAGCCCTCCAGCTCGCGCGCATGGAGGCGCGCCTCGCGCGCGGGCGGCGCGAAACGGTTCCACGGGCAGGCTTCCTGGCAGAGATCGCAGCCGAAGATCCAGTCGCCAACCGTGGGGCGCAGCTCGCGGGGGATCGCCCCGCGATGCTCGATCGTGAGGTACGAGATGCAGCGCCTCGCATCGAGCTGGTAGGGCGCGACGATGGCGCCGGTCGGACAGGCGGCGATGCAGCGCACGCACGTTCCGCAGTGCTCCTCGGCCGGCGCGCCCGGCGCGAGATCGGGCTCGAGCGCGCGATCGACCAGCACCTCGCCGAGCAGGAACCACGAGCCCAGGTTGCGAGAGAGCAGTCCGGAGTGCTTCCCGGTCCAGCCGAGGCCGGCGCGCTCCGCCCACGCGCGCTCGAGAATCGCGCCGGTGTCCGAATACCACAACGCACGCGAGCCCGGAACGAGCCGCATGATGTCGCGCTGGAGCCCACGCAGGAGGTCCCGCATCACGCGGTGATAATCCTCGCCCGCGCCGTAGCGCGCGATGCGGCCGAGTCGCCGATCGCGCGCGGCGTCACGCCCGGGCGGATGACACATCGCGACGCAGACCACCGAGCGGACGTTCCTGAGGATCAAGCCGGGATCCGCCCGGCGCGCACGATGCTTCGCGCTCGCGAGCCAACGCATGCCCCCGTGCCGGCCGGCCGCGAGCCAGGCCTCGTAGTGGCGCGTGGCCTCGAGCGGCGTGACCGCCGCGATGCCGACGGCGTCGAATCCCAACTCCAGCGCGCGCTCGCGGATCGCGGCCGCGGGCGACGCGATCGGGATCTCGAGCGCCATCGAGGTCACCGTACGCTGTCGGGCTCGGCGGTCGACTCCGGCGTCTCGCCCGAGACGGCGCGCGCGCCGTGTGCGTGCGGCGCGCGCAGGATCTGCAGATTCGGCGGCGGTTCCTGCTTGGAATCGATGATGCCGCGCGCCTTGTTCGCCTGCGCGGCCGCCGCGCGGCGCATCACGGAGACGCTGTCGAGCGGCACGGCGGCGCCCGGCGTGCGCGGCTTGGAGTTCGCGTTCGCGAGCGGGTTCGCGACCCCGATCTTGACCGGCGTGATCGGCCGTCCGGTGGCGCGCTCGACGTCGCCGAGGCTCGGGCCGCGATTGAACTTGACGCCATCCTTCTCGGCCGGATTCTCGAGCGGCGCGAGATGCTCCGCCTCCGAGCCCAGCTGCGACGCCTTGACGACGTGAGACGGGAGATCGGTCGCCGCGAGCTGCGACATCGGCACGAAGAGAAACGGCCCGCCCGGCACGCCGCTCCAGCCTCCGCCCGAGGGGGGCTGCGGCGCCCAGCCCACGACGTTGTTGTCGCTCTGCCACGACACCCACGCCGGTCCCCAGTCGAGTCCCGGCACCCACACCCAGCCTTCGAACTGATCGTAGAGCCAGCGCCCGTAGTGATCCGTGGCCCATCCGAACGCGTCCGCCGAGATCCAGGTCCAGCCGTAGATGTCGCTCGGCGCCCAGAAGCCGGTCTGATACGGACGCCACGCGACGAAGTTGACGTGCGGGCGGAACACCCAGCCGTAGGGCTCGATCAGCACCCAGTCGCCGTCGTCCGCGAGCGCGTCGTAGAAGAAGCGATACTGAGGCTCCAATCCAGCGCGCGCGGCCGGCATCGAGACCGGCGCGGGCTGAAGCCCCGCGATGCCGCATGAAATCGAGGAGAGGGACAGGGCCGCGGCCAGCAGGACCAGCGCCAGGCGTCGTGACATGAGGATGCTCCCGCGGCTCAGAGGTTCTTGTAGTCCGGCCCGCCGCCGCCCTCGGGCGTGATCCAGGTGATGATCTGGTACGGATCGGCGATGTCGCAGGTCTTGCAGTGTACGCAGTTCGAGGCGTTGATGTGGAGCTTTAGTCCTCCGCGATCATCGCTCGGCACCATCTCGTAGACGTTCGCGGGACAGAAGTGCTGGCAGGGATTGCCGTACTCCGTGCGGCACTTGGTGGCGCACACCGACGTGTCCGCCACCACGAGATGCACCGGCTGATCCTCTTCGTGCTTCGTGCCCGAGAGGTAGACGTCCGCGAGCTTGTCGAACGTCAGCTTCCCATCGCCCTTGAATGGCGCGGGCTCACCGCCGGGATGAACCTCCGAGAGCTTGCGCATGCGCGTGTGGCCGGCGTGCCCCGGGACGCGGTCGCGCAGCCGCCAGTCGCGCCCGCCGGTCACCATCGCCGCCCCCACGTTCGCCATGCCGGCGAAGAGTCCGTGGTCGAAGCCCTGATGGAAATTTCGTACCCCGTGAAGCTCCTCGTGCGCCCAGGAATTCTGGAAGCGCGTCTCGTAGCCGGCGAGCTTTTCCTTCGAGAAGTCGCCCGAGAGCAGACACTCGAACAGCGTCTCGGCCGCCAGCATCCCCGACTTGATCGCGAGGTGAATGCCCTTGAGCCGCGCGCCGTTCAGGAACCCGGCGCTGTCGCCGCACAGGAGCAGGCCGTCGGCCCACAACTTCGGCATGGCCCAGAAGCCGCCCTCGGGAATCGCCTTCGCGCCGTATGCCACCGGCTTGCCGCACTCGATCAGCGCACGCACCAGCGGGTGGGTCTTGAAGCGCTGGAGATTCGCGTGCGGATCGCTGGTGGGATCGCGCGCATCGAGCCCGGTGACGAAGCCCACGGCCCAGTGCGTTTCGTCCATGCCGTAGATGAAGGCGCCGCCGAACGTGTCGTTGGGAAGCGGCCAGCCCATGGTGTGGATGACGCGTCCCTTCTGCGCGCGGCCCGCCGGCACCTCCCAGATCTCCTTGACGCCGGTCGCGTAAACCTGGGGATTGCGGCCCACCGAGAGGCCAAGCGGAAGGTCGAGGGCTTTGGTCAGCGTCCCGCGCGGTCCCTCGCAGAGCACGGTGGCCTTCGCGCGGCACTCGGCGCCGGGCTGGAAGTTCGCCTTGTGCTCGCCGGATTTCGAGACGCCACGATCGCCGGTGATCACGCCCGCCACACGCCCGCCCTCGATCAGCGGCCGCGCCGCCGGCATCTCGGTCGCCACCAGCACGCCCTTTTGCTCCGCGATGCCGGCGAGCCAGGCGACGAGATTGCCGAGCGAGAGGATGTGGTTGCCGTGATTCGCGAGCATCGGCGGCGTGATCGGGAGCTTGAGCGAGGAGCCCGACGTGAGGAGGTAGACATCGTCGCCCGTGACATCGCTGTAGATCGGGCAACCCTGCTCGCGGTAGTCGGGCATCAGCTCGCGCAGGGCGCGCGGATCCATCACGGCGCCCGAGATGCCGTGCGCTCCGACGCGCGCGGCCTTCTCGAGCACCGCGATCGAGATCTCGCCGAGCGGCTGGCCGGGCGCGCCGGCGGCCACCGATTGATCATGCTTCGCGATCAGGTTCGCGAGATGGATCGCGCCCGCGAGGCCCGCGGGGCCCGCCCCGATGAACTGGACGTCGAAATCGAGGACTTCACGATCCATGCGACCCCCGGTGCTGCGATTCGCTCCGGCGCGCGCGCTCGAGGCGCGCCCGGCTTCAGGCGCGCGGCGCGCTGCCCGCCGCGGCGGCCGGCGCTCCGTGCGCGGCCGCGTGAGCCTCGGCCTCGAGCCAGCGCTCGGCGTCAATGGCGGCCATGCAGCCGGTTCCGGCCGCGGTCACCGCCTGGCGGTACACGGAATCGGCCACGTCGCCGGCCACGAACACGCCGGGAATCGACGTGCGCGCGGTCCCCGGCTGCACGATCGCGTAGCCCTTGGAATCGAGCGGGAGCTGGCCCTTCAGGAACTCCGTGTTGGGCTGGTGCCCGATCGCGATGAACACGCCATCGATCGCGAGCTCGGTGATCTCACCGGTCTCGAGGTTGCGCAGCTTTACCCCGTGCACCTTCTGGCCCTCGACGCCCAGCACCTCGATCAGCTCGCTGTTCATGAGAAAGCGGATGCGCGGATTCGCGCGCGCGCGATCCTGCATGATCTTGGAGGCGCGCAGCGTGTCGCGGCGGTGGACGACCGTCACCTCGTTGCACAGGCGCGCGAGATAGTTCGCCTCTTCCATGGCGGTGTCGCCGCCGCCGACCACGACCACCGAGCGCCCCTTGAAGAAGGGGCCATCGCAGGTCGCGCACGCCGAGACGCCGAAGCCCATGAGCCGGTTCTCGCTCTCGATGCCGAGCAGCTTCGCCGAGGCGCCGGTCGCGACGATGACCGCGCGGGCGAGGTAGCTCTTGCCGTCGGTGACGACCTCGAACGGACGCTTCGAGAAGTCCACACGCTCGACCGCGGCCGAAACGATCTCGGTGCCGAAGCGCTGCACTTGATCGCGCATGCGCTCCATGAGATCCGGGCCCATGATGGCCTCCCGGAAGCCGGGATAGTTCTCGACCTCGGTCGTGATCGTGAGCTGGCCGCCGGGCTGATAGCCCGCGATCAGAACCGGCTTCAAGTTCGCGCGCGCGGCGTAGAGCGCGGCGGTGTAGCCGGCGGGTCCGCTGCCGAGGACGAGGACATCGTGAACCGTGGACAAGCTGGGCTCCTTGCAGGGGTTGAAGGATTGGAAGCGGTCAGTCTAATGGAACGGCTGGCGCGGGGTGAAGTGGGCGGCGAGGGGTTTGGATGCCGAGTGTCGCGCCGGGGGTGTTAAGAGTGCGAGGGTGGAGACTGAGGGGGGTGCGCCGCAATCAGTGGCGGCGCACCCCCGCATGAGTGCCGCCGTATCAGCGCTCGATCGGAACGCCGATCAAATTCCCGTACTCGGTCCAGCTGCCGTCGTAGTTCGTGACGCGCTCGAAGCCGAGCAGGTACTTGAGCACGAACCAGGTGTGGCTCGATCGCTCACCGATGCGGCAGTAGGCGATCGTCGCATGTTTGGGGTCGAGCCCGGTCTTGACGATGTAGATCTCGTGCAGATCTTCGGCGCTCTTGAAGCTGCCGTCGCTCTGGACCGCCGTGCTCCAGGGCACGCTCTTCGCGCCGGGTATGTGGCCGGCACGCTGCGCGGTCTCGGAGAGGCCGGGCGGCGCGATGATCTTGCCCGTGAACTCATCGGGGCTGCGCACGTCCACCAGGCTCTGCGCCGCGGTGCGCGATGCCTCGAGCACTGCCGGCGCGAACGCGCGCAGGCTCAGATCGGGCTCGCTCGCGCGGTAGCGCACCGGCGTGACCTCGGTGCGATCGACGGTGAGCGGCTTGTCGGCCTCGTTCAGCCACTTCACGCGCCCGCCGTTGATGAGGCGCACGTCGCGGTGCCCGTAGAGCTTGAATAGCCAGAAGCCGTACGCCGCGAACCAGTTGTTGTTGTCGCCATAGAGCACCACCGTGTCGTCGTTCGAGATCCCGGCGGCGCCGACCAGCTCCTCGAACGCCGGCTTCGAGATGATGTCGCGGCGCAGCTGGTCTTGCAGCTGCGTCTGCCAGTTGAAGCCCACGGCGCCGGGAATGTGGCCGGCGTCGTATGCCTTGGTGTCCACGTCCACCTCGACGAAGCGGACGCCGGGCTTGCCGATATTCTGCTTTGCCCAATCCGTGCCCACCAGGGCTTCGGGCCGGGCGTAGGTTCGGCTCAGCGGATTCGCGATCGTGCTCATCGGACTTCCTCCTTCAGAGTTGCGTCCCTTCCATGAGACTGGGGATGTGCTTCGCCATGTTGGCGGTGTACTTGAAGACGTTGTCGGGGAAGATCATCACGCCGAAGCCCTCGCCGCCGCGCTCGGCGACCCGGCGCGCGCCCTCGAAGACCAGCCCCGAGCTGGGGCCGGCGGGGAGCGCCTCGCGCCGGCACAGCTCGAGCGCGCGCGTGTACGCGAGCTCGAAATCGATCTCGAGGATCTCGTCGATCAGCGAGCGGTCGAAGAGTTTGCTGACGCCGAGCTGGCTGACGTTGCGCAGCCCCGGCACGTCGTGGCCCTCGGTGGGCTGAACCGCGATCACCTGGACGCGCGGATTTTGCTCGCGCAGGAAACGCGCGGTGCCGGTCACGGTTCCGCAGGTGCCGAGCGAAACGAAGAGGTGGGTGACGCGGCCTTGCGTCTGCCGCCAGATCTCGGGTCCCGTGGTGCGGTAGTGGGCGAGCGCGTTGATCTCGTTTTCGTACTGATTCGGCATGACGTAACGATCGGGGGACGCTTTGGCGTGCGTCTTCGCCAGGTTGATCGAGCCCTCACCCAGCCCCGGAGCCGGGCAGAGCTCGTCGGAGACCACCTCCAACTGCGCCCCCGCGATCCTCAGCAGAATCTTCTTTTCGAGCGGCACCTTGTTCGGCACGACCGCCCGCAGGCCCGAGCCGCGGGCGCCCGCCAGGGCCGCGAGGCTGATACCGGTGTTGCCTGAGGTCGCCTCAACGAGCGAGCGGCCGCTCTTCAGCTCGCCGCGCTCCTCGAGATCGAGCAGGAGCGCCCAGGCCGCGCGGTCCTTGACCGAGCCCCACGGGTTCATCCACTCGAGCTTGGCGTAGAGCGCGAAGGCCGCCTTCGGCGCGAGCGTGCGCAGCCGGACGAGCGGGGTGGGATTTTCGAGCGAGGGCATCATCTCGAATACGTCCTCGTAAACGCGATCCGCGTGGCTCATGGATCTCCTGTAGTCGGGCGAAGGGCTCGGGTCGGGCCAAAACGAAAACGCCCGCGGGGTTTCTCCCACGGGCGTCGTTCCGCGCCAGCCTCTTCAAGGGCGCGCTGGATTCGCCGCTAGGGACTCCCGCCGGCGTGATTTGGGCCGCAACAGATGCAGTGCATGCGTGATTCGATGCGCGGCGCCCAAGCGGGGTTCAGGAAATGTTCCGGCGGGCCCGGGCGCCGCGGCCGCTTCATGCGCCCTGGCCGCGAGCGGACGCTCGGGCGCCCGAGGCCTGCTACATCGCGCGCAGCGCCCGGGCGAGCGGCTGGCGGGAGGCGCGGATGGCCGGCAGCAGGCCGCCCACGAGCCCCATCCCGGCCGAGAAGATCAGGCCTATCCCCAGAATCTCCGGCGTCACCGTGAACGCGAACGTGGCCTCGCTGAAGGTCTGGAAATTCGTGGTGCCGGTCCGGATGCCGTTGATGAAGAGCGAGAGGAAGCACCCCAGCACGCCGCCGCACAGCGCGAGCAGCACCGACTCGATCATGAACGAGATCATGATCGCGAACGGGCTGAAGCCCAGCACCAGCAGGGTCGCGATCTCTCGGGTGCGCGCGCCGACCGCCGCGTACATCGTATTCATGGCGCCGAACACCGCGCCCACCGCCATGATGAGCGTGATGAACACGCCCGCGAATCGAATGACGGTCGCGAGCGTCTCGGATTGCTCGGCGTAGTAGTCGCTCTCGCGCTTGAGCTGGACGCCCAGGCGCGGATCGGCTTCGAGCTCCTTCTTCAGCGTCTCGAACTTCTGGGGATGCTTCATGCGGAAGGTGGCGCTCTGAAACACGTCGCCGCGAAACACCGGCATGAGCACCGCGTTGTCGCCCCAGATCTCGGACTCGAAGCTGCTGCCGCCCGCGGTGAACTGACCGACCACGGTGAAGTCCTGCTGCTTGAAGCGCAGCTTGTCGCCCAGCCTGCAGTTCGCGAAGCGCGACGCGATGTGCTGGCTCACGATCACCTCGGCGGCGCCGGGCGCGAACATGCGCCCGGCCACGATCTTCACCTGATTGCGCAGCGCGAGACCGCCCGGATCCACGCCGCGGATCGTCACGTTCGAGAAGCCCGGCTGGCCCAGGCGCGGCAGGTTCATCAGGACCACGACCTCCGGGCTGAAGAGCGGGTGGCCATCCGGCGCGGTCGCCACCTCGGGATTCGAGCGCATGATGTTCGAGGCGTCGCGCATCACGCCGCTCGAGAGCTCGCTGTCGGCGCCCTTGCGCATCGCGATCGCGTTGTTCGGCGAGCCGGTCGAGCGCAGCGCGATCTCGAAGCCCTGCGCGAGCGCCAGCGCGCCGATGAAGATCGCGACCGTGAGCCCGATGCCGACCGCGGTGGTGAGCGTGGCCACGGGACGGTTCACGACGTTGCGGAAGTTGTAGGAGATCGGGATCGCCATGTTCGCCCCTAGTCCACGCGCCGAAGCGCGTTCACGATGCGCAGGCGGGAGGCCTGCCACGCCGGAATCCAGCCGCTGATCGCGCCGACGAGCAGTGCGACGACGAGGCCGCTCCACACCGTGCTCCAGCGCACCACCATGGGCGGGAGAAACCCGCCCATGTTGAACCCCGAGACCAGCTGCTTCGCGCCGAACGCGCCGATCATGCCGCCCAGCAGCGAGATCGAGATTGCCTCCGCCAGCACCATCGAGAAGATCGAGGCGTCCGTGAATCCGAGCGTCTTGAGCACGCCCGTCTCGCTGGTGCGCTCACGCACCGCCATCACCATGGTGTTCGCGGCGATCAAAAGAATGGCGAACACTACCGCGAGCCCGATCACCTTGAGGACGAACGGCAGATTGCCGTACATGCTGATGAACCCGGCGGCAAACGCGCGTTCGGTTTCGGTGTGGGTCGCGTAGTCGGAGTTCACGAACATCTCGTCCACCTTGTGCGCGAACTCCGAGGCCTGCCCGGGATCCTTGAGCCGCACCTTGAAGAGGCCGGCACTCGCCTGGTGCGCGCTGTTTTCGTACAGGTACTTCCAGTGGAAGAACAGCACCTCGTTGCCGAACGCCTTGACCTTGCTGCGATACACGGCCCGGATCGTGAACGGCCAACTGCCCGGGTAGATCGTGCCGTTGAGGTGGATGGTCTGGCCGACCCTCCAGCCGTTCTTCAGCATCAGGTCATCGCCAACCACACAGGCGGTCTGCTCCGCCATGTACGAGGCGAGCTTGGGATCCATTCCGGCCGGCACGCTCACGGCGCCCTGCGCCGGCGAGTTCTGGACGATGTCGATCTCGTTCGCGTACATGGGAAAGAACGTCTCGGACTCGACGCCGAACTGCGCGAAGAAATTGCGCGGATCCTTGGGATCCTGACCGCCGAACCAGTTCTGCATCGCCACGCTGCGCACCTCGGGCAGCGCGGCAATGCGCGTTTCCATCGAGAGCGGGAGCGGGAACACCAGCGAGATCGCGTTGCGCACCACCATGCGGTTCTCACTGCCGACGTGCGTCGCTTCATCGAGCGTGTCGAGCACGCCGCTCAGAGAGCAGTAGAGAAACAGCGCGACCGTCACGCTCAGGAGCGTGAGCACGGTGCGGCGCTTGTTGCGTCCGAGGTTGACCAGCGTCAGGGAGGCCAGGTTCATGGTTCGCCCCTAGTTGGAGAGCACGCCCTTGTCGAGGTGCAGCACGCGGTGCGCGCTCTCGGCGGCGTGCGGATCGTGCGTGACCATCACGATGGTCTTCTTGAATTCCTGATTGAGCCGCACCAGCAGGCCGAGGATCTCCTCGCCGGATTTTCGGTCGAGATCTCCGGTGGGCTCATCGGCGAGCAGCACGGACGGATCGCTCACCAGCGCGCGGGCGATCGCGACCCGCTGCTCCTGCCCGCCCGAGAGCTGGCGCGGATAGTGGCTCATGCGGTCGCCGAGCCCGACCAGCGCGAGCGCGGTCTTGGCGCGCAGGCGGCGCTCCTTGCCGCTCATCCGCACCAGCAGGAGCGGCAGCTCGACGTTCTGAAGCGCGGTGAGCACCGGAATCAGATTGTAGAGCTGAAAGATGAAGCCGATGTTGCGCGAGCGCCACTTCGCGAGCTGCGAGCCCTTGAGCGATGAAATCTTCGCGTTGCCGACCATGATCTCGCCCGACGTCGGCTGGTCGATCCCGCCGATCAAGTTGAGCAGCGTGGTCTTGCCGCTGCCGGATGGGCCCATGAGCCCGACGAAGTCGGCTTCGGCAATGTCGAGCGAGAGGCCATCCAGCACCGGCACGAGCTGCTGGTCGCGCTTGTAGACCTTGCGAACGTTACGAACCTGAACCCCCGCCATGCAGCCCTCCGAAGATTAGCCGCCGATGACGCGCACGCGCGCGCCGGCCTTGAGCCCCGCCGGCGGATCGAGCACCACGCTCTCGCCGCCCTCGAGCCCGCTTCGAACTTCGACCTGATCCTCGCGCGGCGGGCCCAAATCCACCGCCCGTGAGCTGACGCGCCCGTTCTCGATCACCCACACGCGCGGAGCCCCGCCGTCCTTCGCGAGCGCCGCGGACGGCACGAACACGCGCCGGGGCGCGAGACGCATCTCGCCGTGCCCTTCGTTCTCGAACAACACCTTCGCGCCCATCTCGGGCAGGATACGCGAGTCGTGGTCGAGAATCGCCACCTTGACCTGCACCGTGGCCTTCTCGCGATCGGCGGTCGGCACCACCTGGCGCACGCGGCCGCTGAACGACGTGTCGGGATACGCGTCGAGCGTGATGCGCGCCGGCTGCCCGCCGCGAATCTGGGCGATGTAGGCCTCGTTCACGTCGACCTCGACCTCGAGCGTGGTCAAATCGGCCATCGTGACGATCGCGGTGCGCGTGAGGCCGCCGCCCGCCGAGGAGGGAGCGACGATTTCGCCGACCTCGGCGTCCTTGCGCAGCACGGTGCCGTCGAAGGGCGCGCGCACGCGGGTGTTCTCGAGCGCGGCCTCGGCGATCTGGGTCTGCGCCCTCGCGCTCGCGAGCTGCGCGTTGTCGGCGTCGAGGCGGGTTTGCGCGTCCTCGAGATCGGTTTCCGCGTTGAGCTTGTCGGCGCGCAGCTGCTCGGCGCGGTGGAGGTCGCGCTTCGCCTGCGCGATCTGCACCGTCACCTGCGCCTCGGCCGCGCGCGCCGCCACCACCTGCGCCTGGTAATCCGCGTCATCGATGGTGGCGATGATCTCGTTTTCGCGGATGAACGAGCCCTCGTGGACGCGCAGGCTCGAGAGCCGCCCGAGGATCTTCGCCGAGACCGAGGCGCGCGTCCGCGCGACCACGTAGCCGTTTGCCGTGATGCCGGCGCTCGAGGCCGTGCCGCCGCCGGTGGCGTTGACGGTCGCGGCGTGCACCGCGAGCGCCTGGCCGGGACGCGCGATCAGCCACCAGGCCGCCGCGCCGGCCACCGCGAGCGCGAGAACCGCCCACACCCATGCGCGGCCGCCACCCGAGCGGCCGGGAGGCGAATCGTCCGCGCGCTGAATGCGCAGACTCGAGAGGTCGGGAGTGCTCGTCATGAGGGGGCCCTGCGGGTGAAGTTCGACAGGCTAGAGTGGCGCATGAAAGCGGTCAAGCGAGCGGGCTCTTGTGCGCGCGCCGCTGCCGAGCGCGTTTGCCATCGCGCGCCGCTGCCCCTAAACTCCGCGCCGATCTTGCGGGCCTGAACACGCGCCCGAATTCCGGTCCTGAGGGAGAATATCCATGCCGTTCATCATCGCCGAGCCCTGCATCGGGGTGAAGGACAAGTCGTGCGTCGAGGTCTGCCCGGTCAACTGCATCTACGAGGGCGAAGACCAGTATTACATCCATCCCGATGAGTGCATCGACTGCCAGGCCTGCGAGGCCGCCTGCCCGGTTCAGGCCATCTTCCCCGACAACGGCATCCCCGAGAAGTGGAAGAGCTTCATCGAGAAGAATCGCGACTACTTCCAGAAGAAGGCGTGACGCGAGCGTCCCGTGACGGTCGACGCCCTTCCGACCCGCGATCAGGCGCTCGCGCTGCTGAACGAGTGGATCGCGAACCCCAGTCTTCGCAAGCACTGCTTTGCGGTTGAGGCGGCAATGCGCGCCTACGCGCGCTCGATGGGCGGCGATGAGGAGCGTTGGGGCCTCACCGGCCTGATCCACGATTTCGACTGGGAGCGTCATCCCGATGCGACGCGCCATCCCATGGTGGGCGTCGAAGTGCTGCGCTCGCTGGGCTGGCCCGAAGACATCCGCCGCGCGGTGCTCGGGCACGCGACCTACAGCGGCGTGCCGCGTGACACGCCGATGGCCCGCGCGCTCTTCGCGTGCGACGAGCTGTGCGGCTTCCTGGTGGCGTGCGCGCTGGTCCAGCCCGACAAGTCGCTGGCCGCGCTCGAGGTGGCGTCGGTGAAGAAGAAGATGAAGCGCGCCGACTTCGCGCGCAACGTGAACCGCGACGATATCGTGAACGGCGCCGCCGAGCTGGGCGTGGACCTCGATGCGCACATCCAGTTCACGCTCGACGCGCTGCGCGCCGTGCGGGGTGATCTCGGGCTGTGACGCCGCCGGCGCTCGCCTCCTCGCCGGAAGCGCTCCGGGCGGTCGGGGAGTGGCGTGAGTTCTACATCCTGCTCGGCACCGCGGCCGCGACGCTGGTCGGGCTGCTGTTCGTCGCGCTCTCGTTCAACCTCGACACGCTGCTGCACGATCGTCATTCGGGCGCGCTCGATCACGCGCGCCAGACGATGCGCGACTTCCTGATCATGCTCATCCTGTCGCTCCTCATGCTCGAGCCCGGGCAAACGGCCCGCCAGCTCGGCGCGTTCCTCACGACGCTCGGCGTCGTGGTCCTCGCCATGCTCGGCCGCGCCGCGGTGCGCGCCCGCCGCCTCCCCCCGCACGAGCGATTGCGCGCCCTGCCGCTCGGCCGGCGCATCGTGGAGCTCGCGGCGTATGCCGCGCTGGGCGCGACCGGCGTGCTGCTGTTTCGCACCGGCGATCCCGAATACCTGGTGTTCGTGATGGTGGTGGTGTTCGCGCTGCTCGGGAACGCGGTCGGCAGCTCGTGGTTCCTGCTCGTCGAGGTCGGCCGGCTCAAGGGTCGCGAGCGCTGAGCGCCTCGTGCCCCGCGCCGCGGCCGGCGGGCGCCGCGGCGCCGGCGGTCCAGGCCGCCGATCCATCCAACGCCTCCGCGCGCTCGACCACGAGTGTGACCGCGCCGAGCGTCTCGTCCACGCGCCCCGCGACGCGCACCACCGCGGCGCGCATCACGTCGGCAAACGCGCGGTAGGCGGACGGAAAGAGCACGCACTCCGCGAGACCGCTCGAATCCGCGAGCGTCGCGAACAACATGAGGCCGCCCGCGCGCGTCTCGACGCGCCGCCACGCGCACAAGAGCCCCACGAGCGTGGCGCGCGTGCCGGCGAGCCCGGGCAGCGAGGCGGCCGGCGTCGCTCCCGCGGTGGCCGTGACGAACGCGTCGAGCGGGTGCGCGCTGAACCACAGTCCGGTGGCCTCGAACTCGCCGCGTGCGCGCTCGATCGGCGTGAACTCGGGCAGCTCGGGCGCGGCGAGCGGCGCCACCGGCTCGGGCATGACCGCGGCGCCCGCGGGGCCCTCGAGCGCGGGCTCACGCTCGGCGGACCGCCTGGCGATCAGACCGCGCGCCACCGCGAGGCGCGCTTCGAGCAGCAGCGCGGGCCGCGTGCGCCGGAGGGCATCGAGCGCCCCCGCGCGCACGAGCGGCTCGATCTCGCCCGCGCCCGGGCGCGCGCGCTCGAGAAAATCCGACAGGCTCGCGAACGGCCGCGCCGCACGCTCACGCACGATGCGCGTGGCGGTCGCGCTCGAGAGCGCGAAAACGCGCGCGAGCCCGACCCGCACCGCGCCATCCTCGAGCGTCGCGTCCACACTCGAGCGCCGCACGCACGGCGCGAGGAATCGCACGCCCATGCGCCGTAGATCTTCGACGTGCACCCACATCGGATACATCCCGGCATGATGATTGAGCACCCCCACGGCCCACTCGGCGGGGAAGTGCGTCTTCAGGTACGCGCTGTGCCAGCCCAATGTGCCGTAACCCGCCGCGTGCGGGTGGCAGAACGCGTAGGCCGCGAAGCGCGTCAGCTCGCGCCACACCGCCCGCGCGCTCGCCTCGTCGGCTCCCGCGCGGCGCGCGTGCGCGACGAAGCCGCGCTCGAGCGAGTGGAACTCCTCGTCGCCGCGCGCGTGCGCGATCGCGCGCCTCAAGTCATCGCCCTGCGCGAGAGTGAGCCCCGCAAACGCGTGTGCGACGCGCATCACGTCCTCCTCGTAGAGCATGAGACCGTACGTCGCGCCCAGCACCGACTTGAGCCGCGGGTCCAGAAAACGCGCGGGCTCGAGCCCGCGATGCCGCCGGCAGAACGCTTCCTTGGCGCCGCGATCGCCGCCCTCGGCGCTCCCCGCGCCCGCCGGCCCGGGGCGGATCAGCGCGACCGCGACGATCGTCTCCGCGAGCGTCCGCGTGCCCATCATCCGCAGCAGATGGCGCATCGCCGGCGATTCGAGCTGAAAGCAGTTCAACGTGTCGCCACGCGCGACGCGCGCCGCGGTGGCGGGATCGTCGTCGGGGATGTCCTCGAGGCTGGCCACGGCGGCGGAGAGGGCCAAACCTGTGGAGGAGGACCCGGTCGCGTTCCGCTCCTGCGGAACGCTCCCTACTCTCAACGCGCCTCCGCCATCCTGGCTCCGGCACGTTTCGAGAGTCCTCCTCCGCAGGCCTGGTCCCTCTCCGCCCTCCGGCTCGCGTCGAGACTCCTCGTCCTCACGCCCGGTCCCTCCGGTGGGGAGGATCGGACGGGCTGAGGAAGGTGCGGGAGGCGCGCTGGAGCCAGGATGGCGGAAGCGCGCCGTGAGCAGGGCGGGTTCGGCAGGAGCCGAATCCGTCCGGCCCTTCCGAAGCTCCGTCCGATCCTCCACGCCAGGCGTCTCGCGTGCCTGCGAGCCCTCCCCAGTGGCCGACTCCGAGCGCGACGCGAGCGCGATGCAATCGCCGATCTCCGTGAGCGCGCGGTTGCCGAGCAGGTCCATCTTCACGAGCCCGATCGCCTCGATCGCGTGCATCTCGAACTGCGTGACGACGACGTCTTTCGCGGCGCGCTCGAGCGGCACATAGTGCGTCAGCTCGCGATCCGCGATCACAACGCCGCCGGAGTGGACCGAGAGATGGCGCGGTGAGCCGGCGAGCGCCGCGGCGAGCACGAGCGCTTCGGCGAGCGGCGGCTCGCTCCAGTCCACGCCATGGGCGCCCGGGAGAGCGGCGAGGCGCGCCGCGTACGGCGGCTCGAGCTCGCGCGGAATGCGGCGCGCGAGTTGGTTGACGCGCGCGTTCGGCACGCCCAGCGCCTTCGCGGTCTCGCGGAACGCGGAGCGCGCGCCGAGCGTCGCGTGCGTCGAGATCATCGCGACGCGGTCGGCGCCGTATGCCTCGTACACGTGCTGGATCACCTCGTCGCGGCGCTTCCAGCACAGGTCGATGTCGAGGTCCGGGCAATCGCGGCGCGAGGGATTGAGGAAGCGCTCGAAGTGCAGCCCGTGGCGGATCGGATCGACGTTCGTGATCCCGAGCAGGTAGGAGACGATCGAGCTCGCGCCCGAGCCGCGGCCCACGGTGGGGATGCCACGCGCGTGCGCGAAACCGACGATCTCAGCGACCAGCAGGAAGTAGTCGGTGAATCCCATCGCGGCGATCACCGCCAGCTCCTCGTCCAGCCGCGCCATGGCGCGCCGGTGCGCTCGGTCGTCGTCGTAGCGGCGTGAGAGCCCGGCCTCGGCGAGGGCGCGCAGTCGCCGATCGCCGCTTTCGCCGGGCGCGAGCGGCGCGCGCGGAAAGATGGGCGTTCCCGTCTCGAGCTCGAGGCGGCAACGCGCGGCGAGCGCCGCGTTGTGCACGAGCGCCTCGCGCGCGGCCTCGGGCCGGCCGGCGCGCGCGCTCACCGCTTGCACGCGGCGCGCCCACTCGGCGTGCGGCGCGAACCACGCCTCGCGCGCCGCGAAGGCCGCGGGAGGCATGCGCTCCATCAGCTCGCCGCCTGCCGCCGTCACCGCCGCGCGGTGCGCGTCGTGATCACGCGGATCGAGCATCACGACATCGCCGGTCGCGACCAGCGGAAGCTCCAGCGCGCGCGCCGCGTCCACGCGCTCCGCAAGCCGCGGGACCTCGGCCGCGAGGCCGCGCACGCCCATCCACAGCCCGGCCGCCCCGCGACGCGCACGCCCCGCGAGCGGCCCCGCCACCGGCTCGGCCGGCGTGAGCCCGCGAGCGAGCAGCGTCGCAGCGAGCCCGGGCGATTCGACGACGATGTGCAGACCGCCGGCCAAGGGAGGCAGCGCCGCCGCGAGGTCGAAGCGCGGATCGAGATGGCGCTGCGTGAGGAGCGCGCACAGGTGCGCGTAGCCGCGCCGATCGGCCGCCAGCAGCAACGCGCGCCCCGACTCGTGCGTGAGCGCGGCGCCGGTGATGGGATGGAGCCCCTCGGCGCGCGCCGCCTGCATGAAGCGCACGGCGAGGTAGAGATTGTCGCGGTCGGTGAGCGCGAGCGCGCCGAGCCCCCCGGCAAGCGCGCGTGCGATCAGCGCCTCGGGCGAGGCCAGCCCTTCGAGCAGCGAGCCATGCGATTTCACGCGCAGCGGGACGAACGCCGGCCGCGGCGCGCGCGCCGCATGCTGCGGCGTCGCTGACGGCGCGCGCGCGGTGCTAACATGCGCCGTCCCGTTGCGCGCCGACTCACCCACGACCCGGCCCACCATGACGAGCTTCGAGCCCCGCGATCCGGATTTCGAGCGCCGCGTGCGCGAGAGCTTCGTGCGCCAGCGCGTGATGAGCACGATCGGCGCCTCGCTCACGCGCGTCGAGCCCGGCGTGGTCGAGATCACGCTGCCGTTTCGCGCCGATCTCACGCAGCAGCACGGCTACCTGCACGCCGGCATCATCGGCACCATCGCCGACAGCGCGGGCGGCTACGCGGGCTTCACGCTCATGCCAGTGGGCTCGACGGTGCTGAGCGTCGAGTACCGCGTGCACCTGCTCGCGCCGGCGCGCGGCGAGTCGTTCGTCGCGTGTGGCCGCGTGGTGAAGCCGGGGCGCACGCTCACCGTGTGCGAGCTGTCGGTGGACGCGGTCGCGGGCGGCCGGCGGACGCGCTGCTCGATGGGAACGCAGACGCTGATCTGCCTGCCCGAGGCGGGGGATCGCCCCGCCGGCTGATCTCAGGAGCTCGCGGGGCCCAGCGGCTCGAGCACGACGCGCCCGTGCGACACCCACAGACGCACGTGCGGGAGCGCGCCCGCCTGGAAGTTCTCGGACACCAGCAGCCGCTCGAGCAGGCGATCCACCCACTCGCGCTCCTCGGGCGAGGTGTCGCGGCGATCGCCGGCGAAGCGGAAGTTGCACACCGCGAGGTTCGCGCCCTCCATCCACGTCAGCACCAGCCAATGCCGCCCGCCGGTCTCGTCGCCCGCGGCCGGCGGCAGATCGAGCCACAACGCGCTCACCTGATAATCGCCGACCGTCTGCTGTGACTCGCTCAGCACCATGGATTCGTCGAGGCGCATCACCTCGCGCAGCGCGAGCGGCGCGGTCTCGCCGGGCGCGAAATGCCCCTCGAGCAGCGCGGCGCTCGGCTCGATCCGCATCGGCGGGCTCAGGCGCTCGTGCGTGCGCGGATCGGGACGCTCGAGCTCGAAGCACAAAGCCTCGGGCCGATGGCGTGGCGCGACCGGCTCGGGAATGCCGCGCGTGACGTCCACGACCAGGAAGCCGGCGACCACGAGCATCAGCGCCGGGATCAGAATCAGCGCCCAGCGCAGCACCGGCCGCGCGGCCGCGCGCGCTCGACGATCCAGCTCCTGCGTCGCGACCGGCTCGGAAGCCAGGCGCGCGAACAGCGAGGGGCGCTGCGGCGGCGGAGAGGGCGGAGTGCGCGAGGGCATGATCCCGGGTTATCGGCATGTTCGCTCCGCGCGGTGAGGGCGGCGCGGCTCCGCCATGGATCGCTGCGGCGGGGCTCGGAGGCCGACGTGCTCCGGAAGAGTCGGGCGGGCTCGGCTCCTGCCGAGGCCGCCCTCTCTCCGCGCGCCTCCGCCATCCATGGCTGCGGCGCGCTTCGAGACTCTTCCTCCGCACGCCGGCGCCTCCTCGCCCCGCGCTGCGGCGCGCTTCGAGACTCTTCCTCCGCACGCCGGCGCCTCCTCGCCCCGCTCACTTCGTGAGCGAGGGCGTGCGCAGCCGAAAACCATGTGCGTCCTCTTCGAGCCGGCCCTTCAGGTGCAGCGCGCGCCCCGAGACCAGCACGCCGTGCCCGTATGCGCCGCGCACGCGATCGAACGCGCGATAGAGCGCGGCGCGGCGACCGGCCTCGCGCTCCTCGAACAGCGCGCCCTGCGTGGCGCCGGCCGGCACGAAGTTCGAGAGCACGAGCCCGACCGCATGCAGCGCGACGCGGCGCGTGAAGAGCGCCCCGAGCAGCGCGCGCGCCGCCTCGATCACTGCGGGATCGGCGTCATCCGCGGCCGGCAGCGTGCGCTCGCGCTCGGCGCCCTCGTTGTCGGAGTAGCGCAGCCGCACCGCGACGGTGCGCGCGACCACGCCCAGCTCGCGCATCGTGCGGCAGGCTCGCGAGGCCAGGTACTCGAGCATGCCGTCGATCTCGGCGCGCTCGGCGGTGTCGCGATGGAACGAGGTCTCGCGCGAGATCGACACCGGAATCTCGCGCTCGTGCACCGGCGCGGTGTCGCGCCCGCGGCAGCGCTCGTAGAGCAGGCGCCCCGGCGCGCCGAACAGCGCGGCCAGCACGTCCGCCGGCAGCGCGCGCATCTCGCCGATCGTGTGCACGTTCATCGAGCGCAGCGTGCGCGCGTGCGCGTGTCCGACCCCCGCGAGCTGATCCACTGCGCGGCTCGTGAGGAACTCCTCGGCCTCGCTCGCTGCGATCTCGGCGAGTCCATCGGGCTTCACGGTCTTGCCGATCAGCTTCGCGAGCATGCGATTGGGACCAACGCCGCACGTGACCGTGAGCCCGGTCGCACCGAGGATCTCGCGCTTGAGGCGCGCGGCGGCGCCGAGCGCATCGCCGTGCAGGCGCGCGGTGCCGGTGAGATCGCAATACGCCTCGTCGAGATAGGTCTCGACCGCGGGCGAGAACGTGCGGCAGAGGCCGAAGATGTTCTCCGCGAAGCAGCGATAGGTCTGCGCGTGGCCCGCGAGGATCACGACCTCGGGGCAGCGCTGCCGCGCCTCCGAAAGGCGCATGCCGGCCCGGAGCCCGAAGCGCCGCGCCTCGTAAGAGCACGAGGCGATGACGCCCGCGCCGACGATCACGGGACGGCCGGCCAGGCGCGGATCGAGGCGCTGCTCGATCGCGGCGAAGAACGCGTCGATGTCGACGTGCAGCACGACGCGCTCGGGCGATGCCAATAGCGGGGGCTCGGGGGCAACGCAAACATCTCCAGGGCGGGCGGAGCCGGACGCTTCCGGCATCCCCGCCGTTCCGGCGCCGGCTTCCGCACCGCTCCTGGATTCTTCGCTCTCGCGCCCACTCGCGGCGCCCTTCACCGCGGGAGCGGGTGCCGTGGGATTCGCCCGGGAGGGACGGAGCGCCGGGTGCGCGCCGTCCGGCGCCGCGAGCGGGCGCGAGCGCATCACGTCTCCAGCATCACGGCGTCGAGCCACCACAGCAGATCGCCGCCCTGGAGCTGGAGCTGATAGGTGTCGCCGCTTTCGTCCGTCACCGAGAAGAAGAAATGGGGATGGCGCGGCACCCGGTCGATCCAGCGCGCGTTGACGCGCACCACACGGTGCTCGCGTCCCCGGCGCCTGAACGCCAGCGGTGTCACGACGCCGCCCTGAAAGTCGGCGCGGACGGTCACGGCCTCATCGAGAAGTTCGGATCGCATGTCGGACCTGGCCCGCGCAGGCTACTGCACATTTGTGCACTACACAAGCACGGAAATACGGACCGGTCGAAGCGACTCTCGAGCGCTCCGGAAGCGGGCGCGACGGGCCTCGCGCCAGCTCGCCGCCGGCCTTGAGAACGCCCCCCTGGCTGCCGATAACCACGGGGCCCACTCACGCTCAGGAGGTCTCCATGCACCGCCCAGCCCCACCCCGCGGCGCCCGCCTCGCGGGCATCGCCGCGCTCTCGCTGCTCGCGCTCATCGCGAGCGCCACGTTCGCCGGCGCGCCGGTCGAGCTCAAGACCATCGAATTCGGCAAGGGTCCGACCGTCGTGCTGGTGCCGAGCCTCGGCATCGGCCGCATGAACTGGATGCCGACCGCGCGCAAGCTGCTCGGCGGACATCACGTCGTGCTCGTCGACCTGCCCGGTCACGGCGAGAGCCCGCTGCCCGATCCGTTCTCGCTCGAGGCCGCTGCCGATGCGGTGGATCAGGTGGTGGCGAAGCAGCCGGCCGACAGCACGATCGTGGTCGGCCAGGGCGTGGGCGGACTGCTCGCGCTGATGGCCGCGAGCGCGCATCCCACGCACCAGCGCGGCCTCGTGGTGGTGGACCTGACGCTGCGCTCGCCGCTGCCGATCGACGATCAGATGAAGGGTCAGTTCACGGACTTCATGGATCAGAACTACGACACGTTCCTTCAGCTCGTGTTCGGCCACTCCGGCCGCGACTCGGCGCAAAGCCTCGCGATTCACGCCATGGCGGCGCAGGTGCCGCCCAACACGATGAAGGCGTTCTTCCGCTCGCTCGTCAACGTGGACGCGACGCACGCGCTGCGCGATCTCAAGACGCCCATCCTGCCGGTGTTCACCGAGCACCTGCTGCCGAAGGCCGAGGACTGGCCTTCCGTTTCGAAGCAGCTCGGCTGGGCCGATGTGGGCAACTACACGCCGCGCCGCATCACCGGCGCCGGCACGCTGGTCGCGACCGAGCAGCCCGATTCGCTGGCGCTCGTGATCTCGCAGTTCGGCGAGCACGTGACCGCGACTACGCCCTCGATCGCCGCGGCGCGCTGAGCGCCCGCCGCGGGCGAGCCCGGCGGCGACCAACGAAAACGGCCCGGTGCTCGGGCACCGGACCGTCCGCAAGTCGGTCGTTTCTACTTGAGCGCCAGCTCCTTCATCGCCTTCGCGATGCGGAACTTGAGCACGGTCTTGGCCGGGATCTTGATGGCCTCGCCGGTCTGCGGATTGCGGCCCATGCGCGCCTTGCGCTTGACCACCACCAGCTTGCCGACGCCGGGGAACACGAATCCGTTCCGCGCCTGCTTCGCCGCCAGCACTGCGAGCTCTTCCAGAATCAGCGTGCTCTGCTTCTTCGTGAGCTCGAACTTGTCGGCGATGTGCCCAGCGATCTGCGACTTCGTCATCATCTTCGCCATCGTTGCCTTCCTCTCCCTATGAAGGTGCGTGTGGTTTTCGGACGGACGCCGCGGAGTCGCGCAGCGCCCTAGCCGCAGGTGGGTATAGCAAGATCACCCGCGATTTCAAAGGCATTTTTGAGCCGGGCACCCCTTTTGTGCCGGTTTGGAGCGGGTGAAACGGTTGCATAATCCGGGCCGCGCCAGTCGCGGGTGAAACCGGGGTCGGCGGGGGAGAACCGCGGGCCGCGTCCGCCGCCCGCCGCCGCGACGAGCGCGCGTGCCACCGCCGCCCTCAGTGGGGCGCGTGGGCCGCGCTGTCCGCGGACGCGCCGCGCCCCGCCGCCGCCGAGTCGGCGGCCGCCGGCGGCCACGTGATTCCGCGCTCGGCCGGCATCGCCTCGGCGAGCTGGGGCACGGTCGCGGGGAAATTGCGCGAGCGATCCGCGAGGTAGGCGAGCGCCGCCGCCTTGTCGTCGCCCTCGAGCGGGAAGGGCTGAAACGGCGCGTCCGGCCAGCGCGTGATCTGGATCGGCACGAGGTCGGCGGCCACCGGCCCCTGCGCCGGCACCCACAGCCGCGCGATCGCCGAGAGCTTGTCCTTGGGATCCTTGTTGCCGCCGAATACGAAATTGCCGAGCGAGTAGAAGATCGGCGCGCCGCGGTAGACCTCGACGCCCTGGAAGCGGTGCGGATGCGCGCCCAGCACGGCCCGCGCCCCCAGGTCCACGGCCCGATGCGCGAGCGTGATCTGATAATCCCGGACCTCGTTCGACCCCTCGTGGCCCCAGTGAAAGAACGGGATCGCGGCGTCCACGCGCGGCACGAGCGCCGCGAGATCCCGCTCGAGCATCGCGGTCATGCACGCGAGATCGGTGTAGCAGCCGGCCACGCCGGCCGAGTGGTCGGTCGCGTACACCGCCGCCGGCTCGAGCATGTCGCGCGCGTCCTGGAAGTAATAGCCCAGGAATCCCAGCGTGACCCCGCCGCGTGCCAGAACGAGCGGCACGCGCGCCGCCGCGAGGTCGGCGCCGGCGCCGAAGTGCATGATCCTGGCCCCATCCAGCGTCGCGATCGTGTCGGTGACGCCGACCTCGCCATAGTCCATGAGGTGGTTGTTCGCGAGCGTCACCGCGGCCACCTCGCCCTGCCGCAGCAGCTCGACCAGCTCGGGGCGCGCGCGAAAATTGAAGTTTTTGGCGAGCGGCTCGCCGCGGTCCGTGAACGGGCACTCGAGATTGACGATCGTGAGATCCGCCCAATCGAAGATCGGCTTGACGCCCGAAAAGTAGATGGTCTCGATGAGATCCCTGGGGATGCCGCTCGCGATGCGCTGATCGAAGTCGGCTTCGAGGTTGTAGCCGAGCGTGGTGTCGCCGCCGGCCGCGACCAGCGCGCCGCCGGGCGCGGGAGCGGCGCGCGAGGAATCGGCGGCGGCCGAGTCGCGCGTCGCGCCGCCCGCCGGCCTCGCCCACGCGCCGCGGCGTGCGGCGGCGAGCAGCGCCGCGCCCGCGGCGAAGCGCGCGAGGAATTCGCGGCGCCTCATCGCGCCATCGCGCGCGCGAGCGCCGGGCGCAGCTTCGCGGGGCTCACGCGGCCGAGCGTCATGCGCGTCGCGCCCTCGAACGCGCGCAGCGAATCGAGCGCCGCGGCGATCCCGCCGAGCGCGTCGTCGAGGTCCACCGCCCCCCAGCGCGCGAGCGGCGGGGCGGCGCGGTTCGCGAGCCAGGGCTCGAGGTGGACGCGCCTCACCTCGAGGCGCTTCGCCTCACGATGATTCTTCGCGTCCAGGCGGCCGATCAGGCGGCCCTCGTGCAGGATTGGCAGCGAGTAGTAGCCGTGCACGCGCTTGTGGCCCGGCACATAGACCTCGATCACGTAATCGAAGCCGAAGAGCGCGCGCGTGCGCTCGCGGTGCCAGAGGAACGAATCGAACGGCGAGAGCAGCGTGGTGCCGCGCGACACGGAGCGCCGGCGCGCGGCGCGCTCGAGCGCCGGCAGATCCTCGCGCAGCGCGAACCAGGGCGCGCGCTGACCCTCGAGCTCGATCTCCACCACCTCGCCCGCCCGCACCAGCTTCCGCAACACCTGGCGCCGCCGCGTTGCGGGCGTGCGCGGGAAGGTCAGGTACCGGTTGAGGTCGGTCGCGCTCGCCGCGCCCATGGCGTGAAGCGAGCGCCGCATGTGCCAGCGCGCGAACTCGTCCGCGCCCAGCGGCTCGATCCCTTCGAAGTCCGGGAGCACCTGCCCGGCCAGCGCGTAGCGCTTCTGGAAATGCCGGCGCGAGTGGATCAGCGTGCGGCCGCTCATCCACAGGTAGTGAAGCGCGTGCGTGACCGGCTTCCAGCTCCACCAGCCCGCCCCGCCCGGGCGCTTCTGCTCGAAATCGGAGTTGCCGAGCGGCCCGCGCTCGCGAATCGCGTCCTCGGTGAGCTTCAGCATCTTCGGATTCTTGCGCAGGAAGGCGCGCCAGCCGGTGTGCGAGACGAAGTAGTTCGCCATCACGCTCCGCCATGCCGGAAGATCCGCGACCGGAACGAAGCACGCGGCATGCGCCCAGTATTCGAACAGCACCCTGCGCCGGTAGATCATGCGGTCGAGCGCCTCGTGCGCGTAGGGGCCGAAGCGACTCCACACCGTGAGGTAGTGCGCGCGATCGAGCACGTTGATGGTGTCGATCTGGAGCCCGCCGGCGTCAGCGACGAAGCTCACGAGGCGCTTCGCCGAAAGGCGCGCGCCACGCGGGCGAGTGAGGTGCTGGCGCTCGAGGAAGAGCGCGGCGGCCGCGTGGGTCGGAAAGCGCGGCCGCTCGCCGGATTTGCCGCGCGCGCTCACGCGGAGGGCGCGCCGCGCACGCCCGGGCCCGGCGGCCAGAAGCGGCCCATGAGCTCGACCAGGTGCACCATCGAAACCGCGAGCCCGCGCTCGCGGGCGCCGCGTGCCATGTGGAGCAGGCAACCGGGGTTCGATGCCACTACCACGTCGGGGCTCACGCTCGCGATCGAGTCGAGTTTGTGCGAGAGCTGCGCGTCGGCCATTTCCGCGTGCGTGAGGTTGTAGATCCCGGCGCTGCCGCAGCACCAATCGGAATTCGGCAGCTCGAGCATCTCGACGCCCGGCAACCGGCGCAGCAGCTCGCGCGGCGCCGTGCGCACCTTCTGCGCGTGCGCGAGGTGGCAGGGATCGTGGTACGCGACGCGCAGCCGCCGCGACGCCGCGGCCGTGCCGGCAGGCGGCGTCTCGGGCGGCGGCAGCTCGAGCTGCGCCAGCACCTCGGAGACGTCGCGCACGCGCTCGGAGAAGCGCTCGGCCGCGGCGGCCGCGGTGTCCGTTTGCAGCAGGTGGCCGGCCTCGCGCAGGGCCGCGCCGCAGCCCGCCGAGTGCGTGACGATCGTGTCGGTCTCGGGCGCGAACGCGCGCACGTTCGCGCGCGCCAGCGCCACGGCCTCGCGCCTCAGGCCCGCGTGCGCCTGAAGCGCGCCACAGCAGCCCTGTGCACCGGGCACCGTGACGCGCGCGCCGCCCAGCACCATCAGGCGCACCGCCTCGCGCGTCACCTCGGGGAACATCACGTCCATCACGCAGGTGGTGAAGAACGCGACGCGCATGAGCGGCGTGCCGGCGGGAGAGAAGATGCGCGTGCCGTCCGATTCACGAACGATGCTCGCCCCCGCGGGCAGCCGCGCCGCCACCGCATCGAGCGTGCGGCGCGAGCGCGGCGCGATCGGCGGCGTCATCGCCCAGCCCTGTCGCGCGAACGGCGGCAGCAGGCGTGCCGCGAGCGGAGAACGCATGAACGCGGCGATCGGGCCCGATTGGCCGAGGCGCATGAGATCGGCCGCCAGCTGCATGCGATCGCGATGGGGGATGAGCGAGCGCAGCGCCCACTCGCCGAGCCACCTCGCCGCGCCGCCGGCGCGCGCCCGACGCGTGAGCTGGCCGCGCGTCTGCTCGAGCATGCGTCCGTACGGAACTCCGGCCGGGCACACGGTCTCGCAGGCGCGGCAATCGAGGCAGTTGTCGAGGTGCTGGATCAGCTCGGGAGAAGGCCCGATCCGCCCCTCCGCGAGCCCGCGCATCAGGTAGATGCGGCCGCGCGGCGAGTCGGGCTCGATCTTGAGCTCGCGATACGTCGGGCACGCGGTCAGGCACAGCCCGCAGTGAATGCAGGTGTCGAGATCGCGATGTCCCGGCGCGTCCTCGGCATCGAACCAGCCGGGGGGCGCGAGAGGCGAAGAGGGTGCTGACTCAGGGCTCACGCGCCAAACATAGCACCGACGCGCCTACGAGCTGCCGCGCTGCTCGAGATGGAAGCGATGAAGGAGGCGGTGGAGCGCGGGGGCGAGGAACACGCCCACGCTGGTCAGGAACGCGACGCCGCTGAAGAGCGCGTACGCCGACTCGAACAGCTTGCCCGCCGTGGTCGTGATCGGATCGACCGGTCCCATGCCGCCCAGGATCATGGACGCGTTGACGAGCGAGTCGAGCCAGTGGAGCCGGCCCAGGAAGTGGTAGCCGAGCACGCCGATCACGAGGCAGAACAGCACGATCCGGGCGCCGACGATGCCGCTGCGTCCCATTCGGCGGACGAAGAGTGGCCAGGGCAGCAGCGGCTCGCTGCGGTGCTCCATGTGCATCAGCACCGCGATGCCTTTCTCCTTGTGCTTCACGTCGCGCTCCATGGCTCCTCCTTGGCTCGCGCCGGGGCCGCGCCTCAGGGCACCAGCACGATCTTGCCGAAGTTCTCGCGCGCTTCCATCGCGCGATGGGCCGCGGCCGCCTCGGCGAGCGGCATCACGCGATCCACCACCGGCACCAGCCTTCCCGCGCGCACGAACTCGAGCGCGCTAGCCAGCTCGGCCCGCCGTCCCATCCATGAGCCCAGCAGCGTGAGGTGACGTCCGAACAGTAGATTGAGATCGAGCGTCACCTTGCCGCCCGCGGTCGCGCCGCAGGTGACGAGCCGACCGCCGCGCGCGAGCGCCGCAACCGCGCGTTCGAACACCGGCCCGCCAACGTGCTCGAACACCACGTCCACGCCGCGGCCGCCGGTCAGTTCACGGGCGCGCGCGCCGAGATCCTCGCGCGCGTGGTCGATGATTTCGTGCGCCCCGAGCTCGCGCGCTCGCGCGAGCTTGGCCGCGCCGCTCGCGGTCGCGATCACGCGCGCGCCGTGAAGCGCGGCGATCTGGATCGCGGCGCTGCCGACGCCGCTGCCCGCGCCGATCACGAGCACGACCTCGCCGGGCCGCACGTTCGCGCGCCCCACCAGCATGTGCCAGGCGGTGAGGAACACCAGCGGCACCGCCGCCGCGCGCTCCCAGCTCAGGTTCTCGGGGTAGGGGAAGCAGTTGACGGCCGGCACCGCGACGCGCTCGGCGTAGCCGCCGTTGCGCCGCCTTCCGATCACGTCGTATGCGCGGCAGAGGTGATCGTCGCCTGCCAGGCAAGCGGGGCAGACGCCGTCCGAGAGCGTCGGGAGCACGAGCGTCTTCTCGCCCGGCTTCACGTGGCGCACCGCGGCGCCCACGGCCTCGATCTCACCCACGATGTCGTTGCCGAGAATGTGCGGCATCTCGAGCTCGAGGCCGCGCAGACCCGCGCGCACCCACAGATCGAGGTGGTTGATGCCGCACGCGCGCACGCGCACCAGCGCCTCATCGGGCGCGATCGCGGGATCGGGCCGCTCGCGCAGCTCCAGAACCTCCGGGCCGCCGAAGCGCTCGAACACCACCGCCTTCATCGCCGGGCCTCACTCATCGAAGCTCACCGTCGCTTCCTCGTAGAAGCGCACCGAGCGCTGACGCAGCTTCTCGTCCACCCACTCCTTGAGCCAGGCGTTCTTGGCCGCGAGATCCTGCGACGCGTCCGCGAGCCGGTCGATCGGCACGTTGAGCCGCAGTGCGCGCCACCTCACGAGGTGACGCGTGATCCCCGCGGGCACACGCGCGCCGCTCAGCGCGAGCTCGACGACCTCGTCGGGCTCGTAGTGCGGAAAGACGACCAGCGCGGTCACGTCGGGATGACGCGCGCGAGCGGCGCCGAGCGAATCGCTCACCACACGCACGAAGCGCGTGTCCTCGCGATACGAATCCACCAGGCGGTTCAGCAGCTCGGTGCGCTCGCGCAGGTCGCCCGCGCCCTGCAGCGTGTCGACCTGCCCGTCGTCGTACACCACGTAGGCGAGAGCTTCGCGGCGCGCGAGCAGCGCGCGGGCGTGCACGAGCGTGTCGGGGCGGCACTCGAGCCCGCGAATCCTCGCCAGCTCGATGCCGAGCTCGTCGTGGGGATAGCCCATCAGCGCGTGCGACCAGGTCGAGAGCTGGACGTCGGGCGCGCCATAGTCCACGACCTGCACCACCAGGTGCGGAAATCCGTCGCCGCGAGCCGCCGCGGTGCGATTCGCGCCATCGAGCACGACGTAGCGCTTTTCGGTCTCCGCGGGCTCGATTTCCGTCACGATCGGTGGGTTCTTGAGCACCGCCTGCTCGCGCAGCTTGCGCGCGAGCGGCTTCATGCGCTGCTCGTCGTGGCGCTCGTGGGGAATCAGCGAGTCCACGGCCACGAAGCGCAGATCGGGGAGACGCGGATCCTGGGCCGGGCTCGACATGGGCGGGGAATTTACTACCGAACTTCGCCGCTCCGAAACCGCCATTCGCCGGCGCCGCGCCTCCACTCGCCGGAAAGCGCGCGCGCCGCGCACAGGAGCGCCGTAGATTGCGTGTGAAGGCAGCGCCGGCGGCGCCGGCAACGAATCCGAGAGCGGAGGTCGTCCATGCGGGAACTGAAGAACGTGATCTGGGGATCCTTCCTGATCCTGATCGGCGTGTTGCTGCTGCTCGAGCGCTTCGGCACCCTCCACCTGCCCGCCGGGAGCGCGTGGCCGCTCATCCTGTTCGCGTTCGCCGCCATCGCGGCGGTCGATCGCCGCGTGAAGCGGGCCATCGTGCTGTTCGTGCTGGGTCTGATCTGTCTGTGCGCGAGCCTCAACTGGTTGGGGTTCTCCTACGCGCACGGTTGGCCGGTGCTCCTCGTGGCGGCCGGCCTTGGCATCATCATCAACGCGTTCGGCGGTCGGCCGCGCGGACGCGGCAATCGTGAGGTCACGTCATGAACGGTAATGGTGCTCGACTGCGCGAGCGCGTGTTGTGGGTGGCGATCGTCTCGGTGCTGGCCACCTCGATGACGTGGCTCGCCGCGCTCGCGGCGGTGGCGACCGTCCACTTCCATGCCCCCGCCGTCGCTCCCGCGTTCGCCCTGCTGCACGCGATCGGCCGCGTGGCGCTGCTCCTCATTTCGCATGCGCTTCCACTATTGTTGCTGGCGCTGGTGGGCGCGATGATCCTGACGCTGGTCATCGGCCGCCTTTCCACGACGAGCCGGAGAACCCGTCATGCCTGAGAAGACCCATCACTCGACGTTCCGCATCGTGCTCGGAATGGGCTTCGTCGCGGCCGGCGTCCTGTTCACGCTCTCCAACCTCGGCATCGTGGAGCAGGAGCAGTGGGTGCGCTTGTGGCCATCGCTGCTCATCCTCTATGGCCTGTTGCGCATCTTCGGGATCTGGTGCCGCCCGGCCTGGATCACGGGAATGCTGATCGTGGCGCTGGGAACCTGGTGGCTGCTGCACAACCTCGGCATCCTGCCGTACGACATCTGGATGCTGTGGCCGCTGATCCTCGTCTTCATGGGCATCGGCGTGATGCGCCGCGGCTACTGGGGCCGCTCGATCGCGGGAATCGGATACCTCGGAGTCTCGCGGCGCGGGCGCCGCGCGTGGCGCCTGGTCGACGTTGACGACGCAACGGCCACGGCGAGCGGCGCGGCATCGGGATCCGCCGCCGGCTCCGTCGGCGAGGGCTGGAGTGGCGCGGCGTCGGAAGCGGGCCCGCCGGGCTCGAGCGGAACGGGCGGCGCAACGTCGGGCGCGGCGGCGTCGGCCGGCGCGAGCGCGGACTCCGAGCCCGAGGCGCGTGGGTACTGGTGGCGCCGCGCCAGCGCACGCAGTCGCGAGGCCGAGGGCATGGTGGGAGTCGACGTGTTCATGTCGAGCGTCACGCGCACCGTCACCGCTCAGGACTTCAAGGGCGGCGACATCGTCGCGATCATGGGCGGCGCCGAGATCGATCTGCGGCCGGCACGCATGGTGACTCCGCCGGCGCGCATCGAGGTCAATCTGCTCATGGGCGGTCTCACGCTGTTCGTGCCGCCCGACTGGGTGGTGGAGTTCCAGGGCACGCCGATCATGGGCGGCATCGACGATCAGACTCACCGGCCCGCGGCCGAGATTCGCGGCCGGCTCGTGATGACGGGCGTAGTGCTCCTGAGCGGCATCGTCATCCGCAACTGAGCCATGCACCCGATCCTCACCGGCCGCCTGAGACAGCTGCTCTACCTCGGGGTCTGGCTGGGGATCGGCGGCCTGCTGGCCGCGGTGCTCCAGCTCGTGCACCGGCGCCCGTTCGGGCAGCTGGTTCTCTTCCTCGCGCCGCTGGCGGTGTTCTACGCGTTCGCGTGTCTCTCGGCATGGTGGGTCTGCCGCGCGAATCCGCCCGGTACGACGCTGCCCGAGCGGATGCTGGCCGTGATCGCCGGGGCCTCGGCGCAGGCCACCCTGATGTGGGTCCTGCTCGCCGCGTTCTGGGACGTGGTGATTGCGCGCGTCTCGCACCAGACGCCGGTGCGGGCGGACGTGCTGCACGACGTCGTGGTGTTGGGCGTGGCGGGCTTCGTGCTGTACGCGCAATCGATGTTCGGCCACTACATGCTGCTCACCCTCGAGGCGGCCCGGCACGCCGAGCGGCGCATCCTGTCGTCGCAGGTGTCGGCGCGCGAGGCCGAGCTCCGCGCGCTGCGCGCCCAGCTGAATCCGCATTTCCTCTTCAACAGCCTCAACTCGATAAGCTCGCTGGCGGGCTCGGATCCCGAGTCGGCCCGCCGCATGTGCCAGCTGCTGGGAGATTTTCTGCGCACCAGCCTGAGCGTGGGCGCGCGCGAGCGCGTCGCGTTCGCGGACGAGCTGGCGCTCGCGGAGCGCTATCTCGCGGTGGAGCAGGTGCGCTTCGGCGAGCGCCTGCACTTCGAGAAGCACGTCGAGCCGGATGCCGAGCGCTGCCAGGTGCCGCCGCTCCTCATCCAGCCGCTGATCGAGAACGCCGTCAAGCACGGCGTGGCCGATCGCATCGAGGGCGGCACCGTGAGCGTGAGCGCGACGCTTCACGATGGACTGCTCGAGATCAACGTCGCGAACCCGCGCGATCCCGACGCTCCGCCGCGCCGCGGCGCGGGGATGGGGCTCGAAAACGTGCGGCAGCGGCTCGCGGCGCTCGATGAGCGCCATGCGCGGCTCGACGTGTTCAGCGAGCGCGAGGCGTATCGCGTGCGGCTGATGTTGCCGGCCGCGGCGCCCGAGAGCGGGGCCGCGCTTGCCTGAGCCGCGCGTGATCCGCACCGTGATCGTAGACGACGAGGCGCCGGCGCGCGCGCTGCTGCGCGAGTATCTCTCGGCCGAGACGGGCGTCGAGATCGTGGCCGAGTGCGCGAATGGATTCGAGGCTCTGAAGCGGATCGCCGAGACCTCGCCCGACCTGGTGCTGCTCGATGTGCAGATGCCGAAGCTCGACGGCTTCGAGGTGCTGGATCTGATCGAGAGCGCCCCGGCGGTGGTGTTCGTCACCGCCTACGACGAGTACGCGCTCAAAGCATTCGACGTCCACGCGGTGGATTACGTGATGAAGCCGGTGGGACGCGAGCGGCTGCACGAGGCCCTCGAGCAGGTGCGCGCGCGGCAGGGCGGCGAGGCAGCGAAGGCGCCGCGGCCCTCGCCGGCGGCGCTGGCAGCGGCGGCGCGCGAGCCCGGCCGGTTCGTCGAGCGGCTGCTCGTCAAGGACGGCGCGAACGTGCACGTCATCCCAATCGAGCGCGTGGACTGGATCGAGGCGCAGGACGACTACGCCGGAATCTGCAGCGAGGGGAAGACCTACCTCAAGCCCCAGCCGCTCGCCGAGCTGGTGGCGGGGCTCGATCCCGCGCGCTTCGTGCGCATCCATCGCTCGTACGTGCTCAACGTGGATCGCCTGGCCCGGCTCGAGCTCTACGCCAAGGACAGCCGCGTCGCGATCTTGAAGGACGGGAAGCAGCTCCCGGTGAGCCGCGCCGGGCACGCGCGCTTGAAGGAACTGCTGTGAGCGCGGCACGCGCGGACGAACCTCCTCAGGCCTGAATTCATCCAGCAGCGTGAAGGTGCTTCAGACCGTTTCTCCAGAACCTCGAGGGTGCAGGAAATGAACTTCAGAAAGTTGCTGATTGAATCCGCTGCCGTGTTCACCGCAGCACTGATCGTTTCCGTCATGGTGACGTTGCTGTGGAACCTCATCGCTCACCGTGGCGGGACGGTGGACTGGGAGTCGTCATTTCGCTTCGCCATCGCGTTCGGCATCATCCTGCCATGGACGGGAATGCGTAGGCGCCCCGAGAAGTAACCGTAAGCGTCGGTGTCGCACCCCGCCGCGCCCCATCACGTCGCGCGCGAGCTCAGCGCTTGGCCGCGGCTCCCGCGCCGCGGCCGGTGGTTTCGTACGCGCGCTTGAGGCTCTTCATCAGCTCCTCGCGCCGATCGTAGAGCCGTTTGAGCTTCCGCGGCGCGTGGCGCGCGAGCGCGTACGCGGTCAGGAGCGGCAGCGTGATCGTCGAGTCCGCGTAGCAGATCACGGTGCCGGGCAGTTGATCGGGATCGATCTTGCCCCAGCTCACCGCCTCGGCGGGCGTCGCGCCCGAGAGCCCGCCGGTGTCGGGGCGCGCGTCGGTGCAGGCGAGAAAGTAGTCGTGGCCCTTCTCGGCGATGCCCAGCACTTCCTGGATCTGCGGCTCGGTCTGGAGCAGGAAGTTCTTGGGGCTGCCCCCGCCCAGGATCCACACCGCGCTCTTCCCCCCGCGCGACTTCGCGTCCCACACGATCGCGGCCGTCTCGTTGACGTCGGCGCTCACGTCGAACGCGAGCCGGTTCCCCTCGAGCGCCTTGGCGGCCACGTTCATGCCGATCGAGGAATCGCCCGGCGAGCTGGTGTAGATCGGCACGCCGTATTCGTGCGCCGCCGCGAGCAGCGAGCGATGCTTCAAGCCCAGCTTCTCCTCGCGCGCGCGCACGTACTTGCCGCAGAGAAAGTGGAACTCGGCGGTGCTCATGCTGCGCTGGAATTCCGGCAGCGCGATGATCTCGCGGAAGAACGCGTCGGTGTCGAGCAATACTGAATAATCAAAAAATATGTCGTAGATGCGCACCACTTCCTGCTCGCGCAGCTCGACGTCATCGGCCTGCCAACTGCCGGCGTGCATCGAGAGCCCGAGGCCAAAGTGCGTGTCGTGGTAGAGGTTCGCGCCGGTGGAGACGATCCAGTCCACGAAGCCCGCGCGCATCAGCGGAATGATCGCGCTCATGCCGAGCCCGGCGGGGGTGAGCGCGCCGGTGATCGAGAGCGCGACCGTGACGTCGTCCGCGAGCATGCGCTCGTTCAAGAGCCGCGCGCCCTCACGCAGCCGCGCGCCGTTGTAGGCGAGGAACGCCTGATCCACGAGATCGGCAGCCGATTCCTTGCCGGTGATGGCGGGCGGATCGATCTTCGCGCCGGTGATGTGGGGGTTCTTGCGGGGCATCGGTTCCTCCTATACCCGCGGCGCCGCGACCGCGGTGCTCTCCGAGATGGGCACTATGCGCGCCGGCTCCGGCGTGAAATCCTCGCCGGGATTGATGAAGCGATTCAGCTCGATCTGATACTGGCGGTCGTACAGCTGCTTGTAGCGCCCGCCGATTGCCAGCAGCTGGTCGTGTGTGCCGCGCTCCACGATCTCGCCGTTCTCGAGCACCAGGATCTGATCGGCGCTGCGAATGGTCGAGAGCCGGTGCGCGATCACGAACGTGGTGCGGCCGTGCCGCAGCCGGTTCAAGCCGTCCTGGATCAGGGCCTCGCTCTCGGAGTCGAGGCTCGAGGTCGCCTCGTCGAGGATCAGGATGCGCGGATCGGCGAGGATCGCGCGCGCGATCGCGACGCGCTGGCGCTGGCCGCCCGAGAGCCTCACGCCGCGCTCGCCCACGATGGTGTCGTACTTCTGCTCGAAGCCCTCGATGAACTCGTCGCAGTGCGCGATGCGGCTGACGCGCTGAATCTCCTCGAGCGATGCGCCGGGCTTCGCGAACGCGATGTTTTCGCGCACCGTGCCATCGAACAGGAAATTGTCCTGCAGCACCACGCCGAGCGCGGCGCGGTATTCGGCGAGGCGTAGATCGCCGAGATCGTGTCCATCCACCGTGATGCGGCCGCTCTTCGGGCGATTGAACGCCATCACCAGGCTGATCAGCGTGCTCTTGCCCGAGCCGCTCGAGCCCACGAGCGCGGTGGTGGTGCCGGCCGGCGCGCGCAGCGAGATGTTCTTGAGGACCAGGGTGCCGGACCGGTATTCGAACGAGACGTTTTCGAACACGATGTCGCCTCGCACCTCGGCCAGCGCGGCGCGGGCGGCATCACCGGCGTCCTCGGTGTCCATGCTCATCAGCTCGCGAATGCGGTCGAGCCCCGCGAACGCCTCGGTGATCTGGGTGCCGATCGAGGAGATCTCGACCACCGGCGCCGCCATCATGGCGGTGAAGGAGAGGTACATCACCAGCTCGCCCACGGTCATCTCGTGATTCAGCACCGCGCGGCCGCCGAGCAGGATCATGACCACGCCCACCAGGCCGACGATCACCGACGAGGCGGCGGTCACGCCCGAGATGCCGGTCATGGTGCGCGCAATGTTGCGGAACAGAGAGTGCGCGCCGCGCGCGAACACGCGCTGCTCGCGGCGCTCGGCGACGTACGACTTCACGATGCGGATGCCCTGCAGCGACTGCGAGAGCCGGCCGGTGAGATCGGCGTTCAGCTTACCGCGCTCGCGGAAGATGGGGCGCAGGCGTGAGAACGCGAACGACATCACGAAGCCGAACAACGCCAGCACCACGAGCGTGATGAGCGTGAGCTTCCAGTTGAGGCGCAGCAGCACCACCAGCACGATCGCCGAGGTCACGATGCCGCCGGTGAGCTGCACGAGGCCCGTGCCGACCAGGTTCCGGATGCCTTCGGCGTCGCTCATGATGCGCGAGATCAGGATGCCGGTCTGCGTCTGATCGAAGTAGCGCACCGGGAGCCGCGTGACCCTTTCGTACACGCGCTTGCGCATGTCGGTGATCGCGCGCTGGGCGGTGATGCCCACCACCTGGGAGAGCGCGAACGAGGTCAGGCCCTGCACCAGCGTGGCGCCCGCCACCGCCAGCGCCAGCGGCAGCAGCAGCGAGATCTGGTGCTTGCCGATCACGTCGTCGATCAGGAACTTGGGCGTGTAGGGCAGCACCAGCCCCGAGACGCGGCTCACCAGCATCAGCGCCATGCCGAGCGCGAGCTGGCGGCGGTGCGTCCACATCAGCGCGCGCGCCTCGCTCCAGGCCTGCGCCGCGGAAATCCGCTTCTTCTCGTCAGTCATGCCTTCATCCTAAACGATGAAGCGCCCACCGCCGAGTGGGCGGTGGGCGCGATCATCCGCGATCCTCTACTCCGTGGCCCCCGCCGCCTTGGCCTTGTGATCCTGGATGTCCTTGTCGTCCTTGGCGTCGGCGGCGCCCGTGAGCGCGATCGTCACCTTGTCGATCCTGCCGGTGAACTTGTTGTCATTCTCGCGGTAGTCGTTGGTCACGTTGGTTTCGTCGTCCTCACCGACATCCGCGCCCTCATCGGCCGAATAGACGCAGCACTGAGTGTGCTCGATGCGCGCCGTGGCGACGCTCTTGCCGTTGACGAACAACGTGCCGACGCCGCCCTTGCCCATTCCGCCGCCGTCGTACGCGAATTCGTAGCGGATCGTGGCCTTGCCGGCCGAAAGCGCGGCCGGGTCGGCCACCTTGTACTCGTGCAGGCCGAGGTAGTTGTAGGTGTAGATCGGCTTGCCGTCCTTCAGGTACAGGCTCCAGCCGCCGAACCGGCCGGCCTGCGCGATGATCACGCCGTTCGCTCCCCCCTCGGGAATCTCGACCTCGGCGGTGATGGAGTGCGATCGGTTCTTGGTGTTGAGGAACACGTTCTCGGTCATCCCGGTCATGCCCTCGTACACCGTGAGCGACGTGCGGCTCCCCATCAGATCCGGGCGCCCGGCGAGCGCCGCGTTGACGCGCTCGATGCCACGGTCATCGATCGGCAGCGCGTGGTTCTTTGCGGCCTCGGACATGAACAACGCCTGCAGGTCCTTCAGCCTCGCGGGATGCGACGCGGCCAGATCATTCGTCAGGCTGAAATCATGGGCGGTGTCGTACAGCTCCCATCGGTCGTCCTTGAGCGCGGCGCGAGGCTGAGCCTCCCACGGGGCCTTGTGAACTGTCTGGGCCAGCCAGCCGTCGTGGTAGATCCCGCGGTTGCCGAAGATCTCGAAGTACTGCGTCGTGTGCCGGTCGATCGCCTTCGCGTCATCGAACGTGTACATCATGCTCACACCCTGAATCGGCGTCTGCGGCGTGCCGTTCACCACCTTGGGCTCGGGAAGGCCCGCCGCCTCGAGCACCGTCGGCGCCACGTCGATGACGTGGTGCCATTGCGATCGCACCTCACCCTTCGCGCGGATGCGCTTCGGCCAGTGGATGACCAGCCCATTGCGCGTCCCGCCGTAGCTGCCCGCCACCTGCTTCATCCACTCGAACGGCGTGTCACCCGCCACCGCCCACCCGGCGGCGTAGTGCCCATAGGAGTTCGGGCCGCCGAGATCGTTCAGGTGCTTGAGGATTTCCGGGACCGATTCCGGGACGCCATTGAAGTACGTCGCCTCGTTGTAGAGCCCGTTCATCGTGCCCTCGGCGCTCGCGCCGTTGTCGCCGACGATGTAGAACACCAGCGTGTTGTCGAGCTGGCCCATGTCGTCGATGGCCTGGACCAGGCGGCCGATTTCGGTGTCGGCGTATTCCCCGAAGCCTGCGAACACTTCCATCTCGCGTGCGAACAGCTTTTTCTCGTCCGCCGAGAGGGTGTCCCAGTCCTTGATCGCCTCGGGCTTGGGCGCCAGTTTGGTGTCGGCGGGAACCACGCCCAGCCGCTTCTGGCGCTCCAGCGTCTGCTCACGCAGCTTGTCCCAGCCCTGGTCGAACTGGCCCTGGTACTTCGCGATCCATTCCTTCGGCACCTGATGCGGCGCGTGCACGGCGCCGGGAGCGAAGTAGATGAAGAACGGCTTGTCGGGCGTGAGCGATTTCTGGAAGCGCATCCAGTTGATGGCCTGATTCGTCATGTCGGTCATCAGGTGGTAGCCCGGTGTGCGCGGCGGCGTGATCTTCGTCATGCCGTCGTAGAGCGCCGGTGACCATTGGTTGGCCTCGCCGCCGATGAAGCCGTAGAACTTGTCGAAGCCCGAGCGCGTCGGCCAGCGATCGGTCGGCCCCGAAGGGCTGATCTCCCACGCCGCCGCCTCGTGGTACTTGCCGAACGCGGCCGTGCTGTAGCCGTTGAGCCGCAGCATCTCGGCCAGCGGCGCCACGCTGTTGGGGCGCTGCCCGGTCTGCCCGGGGAAGGCCGTCGCCGTCTCGGAGATCGATCCAAAATTGTTCATGTGATGATTGCGCCCGCTCAGGAGCGCGGAGCGCGTCGGCGAACACAGCGCGGTGGTGTGAAATTGGTTGTAGCGCAGCCCGCTCGCCGCCAGGCGATCGAGCGTCGGCATGTGGACGGGTCCGCCAAACGCGCTGGACTGGCCGAATCCCATGTCGTCGATCAGGATGATCAGCACGTTCGGCGCGCCCTCGGGCGCCTTGACCTCGAAGCGCGGCGGCGGTTTGACGTTGCGCGCATCCAGCTCGGTGATGATCGCGGGCTTGGGCTCCGCGAGCGGCAGCACGGTGCGGTCGACCTTGATCGGTGCGGCCGCGGTGGCGGAAGCCTTCGCGGAGGCTGGCTTGCCGGCCGGCTTGGCGGGCCCGGCGCCCAGGCTCGCAAGCGCGCAGATCGCGAGCGCGGCCAGCAGGGCGGCCGTGTGGAATGAAATGCGCTTCATGGGTGCGTTCTCCCGAGGTGGGGGAATTCGAAGGGAGCGCGGCGCCGAATTTCCCTCACGACGCGGACCGAAATTCATGCGGCCGCTCATTTCGTGATACCGGCGCGGCCGTGGTGCTGGCTCTGCACTTCCTGGATCTTCTTCGGATCGTTGGGGAAGAGCCCGACCTGCGCGAGCCGCGGAACCAGGTCCACCCATTGCGGCTCCTGCGAGAAGACTTCCTTGAACTCCTTGAGTGCCTCTTCTTCACGGCCGTTCGTGTACATCGAAACCGCGGCCCAGAAGCGCAGCTCGACCACATCGGGCGCGAGCTTCGCGGCCTGCTCGTAGGCCTTGAGCGCCTGATCGGGCTGCTTGGCCGAGATGAAGTTGTCGCCCTGGTCCTCGTAGTCGTAGGCGCGGCGCAGCTTGATCAGGCGCCGCAGCTCCTTCAAGGGCTGCGTCGAGTCTTCGACGCGCAGGTTCATCACGGTGTCGTTCCACGGCTTGCCGGAGGACTGCGCCTTCACGATCAGGATCGCGGCCGACTGCATGCCACGGATGTCGCCGCCCGCCTTCTGCCCGGCCTCGAGCGCCTGCATCATGCGCTCGGCGAGATCGCCCTGCGCCTTCTCGTAACTCTCCGCCATCGCCGGCCACACCTTGTCGCTCGCCATGAGATTCGCCTGGCAGGAATACTGCGCGCCGCTCTTGTGCCCGCAGAAGGGGATCGCGTTCTTGCCGGTGTAGGTGGCGACGTTGCCCTTCGCGTCCACCATCGCGACCTGACGGCCCTCGTTGTGCTCGTCGGCCTTGAGGAGCGAATCGAGCGCCTGCGGCGCGCTCAAACCCTGCTTCATGAGCGCGAGACCGTTGGGACCGTAGTCGATCAAGACGAGCGATTGCGTCGCCACGGCGCCGACGCCCGCCTCGGCCCACGGCACGACCGGGCCGACCGAGAAGTAATGCGACTGCACCGCCACGCCCATCTCGCCGGTGACGGAATCGCGCGCCACGATCGAGTAGGTGTGCGCGAGCGGGCTCGGACGCCCGGGCGCGGGCGTGACCAGCGCGAGCGTGAGGGGCAGCAGCGACGGCAAGTGCATGGGAACCTCCGGGGCGGACGTCGGTGGGAGCGAAGGAACGCGGATGATAGCGCCGGGCCCGCGGAATGAGAATGCGGCTTGGGCGTGGCGCCTCAGCCCGAAGTTCCCGCCTCCCACGCCTCGCCGAACGCGAAGCGCGAGCGAGGATCGAGCGCGGAGCGGATCGCGGCGCGCATCGAGCGCACCGCCTGCTGCGGCGGAATCGCGGGCTCGATCCGGACGTCGCGGGCCGCGATGAGCTCGAAGCCGCACGCCGCCAGATCGCGCGCGAGACGCGTGGTGTCCGCGGCGCCCGCAAAGACGTGCAGCCGTCCGCACGCGGCGTGGAACACCGAGCGCGCGAGGCTCTCGCGCGGCAACGCCGCCGCCGCCGCGGGCGTCAAGTGCGGTGACGTGAAGCTCAAGCGCGCTCCCGGCAATTCCTCGAGATCCGCGAGCCTGGGCCACAGCGTGGCGGCCGAGGCATCCGAGAGTCGGATGCGCGGCGCGCCGAGCGCTTCACGCGCGTGCTCGGCATCGCGCTCGACGTCCGCCGCCTCGCCCTCGAGGCCGAGCACGACCGCTCCCGCGCCGCCTGCGCCCAGCACCGGGTCCTTCGCGGCGATCGACTCGCCGATCCAGGTGAGCACCGCCGGTCGCATGCGCGCGAAGCGCTCCCAGCGCGCGGGATCGGCGAGCGCCGCGGGCTCGCACGCATGGACCAGCGCCACGCGCGAGGGCGGCGCAGGCTGGAGCTTCAAGGTCGCCTCGGCGATCACCGCGAGCGCCCCGCGCGATCCGCACAGCAGGCGATGGATGCCGTAGCCCGCGACGTTCTTGACCACCTTGCCGCCGCTGCGCGCGAGCACGCCATCGCCGGTCACGAATCGCGCGCCGAGGATGCGATCGCGCGGAGCTCCAAGCGCGGCGCGGCGCGCGCCGCTCGCGTTGGCCGCCAGCGCGCCGCCCAGCGTCGCGCCCCAGGCTTCCGCGGCCTCGATCGGCAGCTCCTGCCCTTTTGCCGCGAGCAGCTCGCGCAGCGATTGAATGGTCGCGCCGCACTCCGCCGTCAGGGTGAGATCGTCGGGCTCGTACTCGACGACGCGCGCGAGTCCGCGCGTATCGAGCGCGACGTCGAAGCGTTCGGGCGCGCGCTCGCGCCCCAGCGCCACGCCGCCGCCCCACGGCACGACGCCCAGCCCATCGCGCGCCGCGGCGCGC
>Ga0075030_100000028_pt1 | contig 86713 bp, 60 predicted proteins | sample LitLauG_LLR_2012_FD_71393 | JGI IMG/M metagenome (GOLD analysis project Ga0075030, IMG submission 71393) | Freshwater sediment microbial communities from Pennsylvania, USA - Little Laurel Run_MetaG_LLR_2012 | ecosystem: Environmental > Aquatic > Freshwater > Creek > Sediment | place: USA... | reverse complement strand
TTCTCTCTTACCTTCATATAACGGTAAGATCATAGCGCAGTTCCATCCAAAACGCAAGTGCGAATTTGTGTTTTGCGAATTTGCCCCTATGCTCTTGATTCAACGGCCAAAAAAGTTGCTGTGCGAAGTTCCTGGACAATGTGTCAAGGCAAAATAGAAATGTCCCCATGCTGGCAAAGTAGAAATGTCCCCCTTGCCCCGGACTTCTGGGGAACGCATGTTATTCTGCCCGTGCCGGTGAAGCGGAGACGGGCAATGCTGGCGAGCAACCCGATCAAGGAATAGCCGGCCGGAACTCATCTGCGGACGATGAGAAGGAGCGTGGTCCTCCCGACGCGTTCTTTTCCCTGGGTTTGGGGCTGACCGACGGGAGGCGGCCCTTGCTCGCATCAATCCCGTGCTTCTTGCTCAAATACTCCGCCGCCAAGGTCGGCCCAAAGTCTTCGTAGACCTCCGCCGATAAGGTCTTCACGGCTTCCTTCTCGGTAGCCTCGGGGATCCGCCGCTTGGACGGCTTTCCGCGCAACCCGTGGATCACGGCTTGATCGCCACGTTTCTTCAACGCGTGCAACAGCCGCTTTACGTGACGCGTGCTTACCCCCAACTCTTCAGCAGCCTCACGCTGCGTGATCAGCTTCTTCTTCGCCTTCTTCAAGGTCACCAGCCGGTCTCGATCGGCCTGTGTCATCAGTAGTGGTCCTTCCTGCATCCCCAAAGCTTGGGGGCTGTCAAGAGGACATTTCTACTTTGCCAAAGGGGACATTATCACTTTGCCGCTACAATGTCGCCGACAATGTCGCCGACAATGTTTGTTGCCGGCAACGTAGAAATGTCCCCTGCAATCACTCCAGGAGCTCGAGGTCGCGTGCGGAAGGGCAACCTGGATTTGTCTGGAATCAGGGCAATTCTATTTTGCCCTAAGGGGACATTTTCACTTTTTGGTGACCAGGACGCGCGGCTATTCTTCTCCCGGTAAGATCTTTGGCCCAAGAGAAATCGTGGGGCTCAGCTTCCCAGCCCCACCAAAAACACGCCCAGAAGAATCAGCCCAAGTCCCAGGAATTTCTGCTTAGTCAACGCCTCTTTGAAAAACAGCCGGGACCACAGCAGGGTCCAGATGTACCCGAGCGATACCATTGGGTAGAGCACGGAAAGCTGGCCGCCCTTAATCCCGAGCGCATAAAAAACCGAAGACCCCAGGAACAGCGCAATGCCCAATGGCAGCCTCCAGTTGAGGAAGCTCAGAATGGACTTGGTCAACTGCGACGCTCCCAGTTTCAGGAAGACCGCACCGAACGAGCCCACAAGCGAAGCCGTGAAAACCAGCAGCATCGATCGGAGCAGCGTGGGGCTCACTTTTTCCCGCCTCGGCCGAGCACGGCCACCCCCACCACAATCGTAACGATGCCGAGGTTCTTGTACAGATTCGGCGGCTCACCCAGCAGCAGGTACGAAAGCAGCGTCACCCACACGTACGTGAGCGCGATGATCGGATACAACATGGAAAGCTCGCCTTCGCGCAACGCCAGCACCAGCATCAGAGTGTTGATTCCGTACAGCGTGTAGCCAGCAATCAGCGGAAGGTTGGTGACAATCGCCACAATCTCCGGGACAAAGTGGCTCATTCCGATCTTCATCAGAATCTGCGCCGCCGCGCCCAGAACGGTGCAACTGAAGACCAGCAGGATCGCCCTGCGGCGCGACGCAGCCGCGTCGGGCTCTGGGACCCGGATGGTGGCAGATGTGCTCAAGCAGACCTTTTAGAGGATTCTGAAAACAGAATATCAAGGTTTTGGATAGAATGAAGATCTGTGGATCAAGAAAATGCAATCGTCCTCGACGACGAGCGTTCCGAAGAACCTGCCCCACGGCCGCCTGAACAGCCACGCAGCTTCCTGGCGGAGTGGACGGTCACATTCATCCTGTTGCTGTTTGGCACCACCAGCCTGGTGCAGGCCTTTGTCATCCCGACAGGCTCCATGGAAGACACCCTGCTGATCGGCGACCACCTGCTGGTGGACAAGCTTGCATACGCGCCGGCCGGGCCTGTTTCGAAGCACATCATGCCTTATACGGAGGTCAGGCGCGGAGACATTATCGTATTCCGCTACCCGGTGGATATCCAGCAGACTTTTGTGAAGCGCTGCATTGGCGTCCCGGGGGACCACCTCCGCCTGGTCAATAAACAACTCATCCTCAACGGCAAGCCGGTTAACGAGCCATACGTATACCACAAAACCGAATACATCGATTCCTATCGCGACAACTTTCCCAGCGATCCGAACGTGCACGTGGCGGATCGTGCGCAGGACATGCTGCTGAACCACGTGCAGAACGGCGAGGTGGTAGTGCCGCCGGACTCGTACTTCGCCATGGGAGACAATCGCGATTCGTCGCTCGACAGCCGCTACTGGGGGTTCGTACCGCGCGTCAACATCATCGGGAAGCCGCTGATCATCTATTGGTCGTACGACGCGTCGACCGAAGCCCTGTCGAGGCCCCTGATGTCGATCGACCACATGCTGGACATGGTGCAGCACTTCCCCACGAAGACGCGCTGGCGCAGGACGTTCCGGCTGATTCACGGATACCCGTTGAAATAGATGAACCGGCACCATTATGGCCTGATCCTCGCTGGAGGCCGCGGCACGCGCTTCTGGCCGCGGAGCCGCATACGCTCCGCCAAGCAGGTGCTCAACGTGGTGGGCGATCGTTCCCTGATCCAGTCCACTGTGGACCGCCTGGCGCCGGTGATTCCTCCGGAGCGCATCTGGGTGCTTACTAACGGCCACCTGCGCGACATCATCATCAAGCAGTTGCCGGCGGTGCCGAAGAATCAGATTCTCGCGGAACCGGCGCCGCGCAATACGGCCCCCGCCATCGGCCTGGCAGCGCACATTCTGCACTCGCTCGATCCGGATGCCGTGATGGGCGTGTTTCCATCCGATCATGTGATTGGCAGTCCGCCGCAATACCGCCTGGTCGTCCGGGCAGCCTTCAGGAGCGCCGCCGCGGGCTGCATGACGGTGGTAGGGATTCAGCCGCGCTGGCCGGAAACCGGGTACGGTTACATCGAATTTCCGCGCGGCTCACACGTTGGTACAACCGCGCTGCCGGTGCGTAAATTCCACGAAAAACCGGAACTACCGAAGGCCAGGCGCTACGTCGCCGCCGGTAATTATTATTGGAATTCGGGTATGTTCTTCTGGCGGACCGATGTTCTGCTTGAACAACTGCGGCAGCATCTGGCCAAGACTGCCACTGTGTTGGCCTCGCTGCCCCGGTTTGGCTCGCGCAACTTCCACGCCGGCCTCGCGACCGCTTTTCCGCTCTGCGACAATATCTCGATCGATTACGCCGTGCTCGAAAAGGCCAGCGGCGTGCGCGGAATCGCCGCCGGCGATTTCGGCTGGAACGATATCGGAAGCTGGAACGCGGTTTACGAGCTGTTGGAACGCGACGCGTCCGGCAACGTGATCGCGCTCGACTCCATCTGTCTCGACTCGCATAACAACTTCGTGGATGCGCGCGGCAAGGTGGTGGCTTTGGTCGGAGTCAAAGACCTGATCGTGGTGGACACGCCCGACGCGCTCCTGGTAGCCCACCGCGGCCGCTCTCAACAAGTGGGCGACATCGTGAAAGCACTGGAAAAACAGAAACGCCACGATTTGCTCTAGTCAGCGACCTGCTTTTGGATAGTACCAAAATGCTAACTTCCGATATCCGGTACACGCTAGCGGAATCTATCGGGATATAGGCCAATATTACTGTTAATTTCGATAGAGTTCTCGGTATAATCAGTCGGATAGTACCGCTGTCATTGCCATGCGTTGTTTGTATTGTGGCCGGGAAATCGGTGCATTTAGGGCCCTTCGCGACAGAGAATTCTGTACCGCGGACCATCGCAAGAATTACGGTGAACGGCTGAACAAGGCCATTCACCGGATTGCAGAGCCCGAGCCAGCGCCATCGAGAGCGGCGTCCTTTGCCGTGAGTTGGCGCGCTCAGGAGGGGTACGCCCGGCGGAGTCTGCACCCTTGGGAGTGCGGCAAGTCCTATCCAATCCATGTCCCGAAACTGGTCTTGGCCCCGGTGGCAGCAGCCGAGCTTGCAGAAGAAACGGTTCTGCCGCCATCCGTCCACTGGATGCCGAGCCTGCTAGCGGAACCGGTCGCGCTCCTGCTGGCGCCCAGCAGCGCTTCGCCTGCGAGGTGGGCTTCGCCGCCCGTGCGGTTGCCGGCGTTTTCGATCGCGATACCGGCCGCCGCGCACATGTCCGCACAACGCGGCGCATGGATGGCCTGTCCTCCGGCCGAACCCGTAACCCGGTTGGTAGCCTCCGCCAGCGCGCGCAACTTGCCTCGCGCCGCCAAGCCTCCCACGTTCACGATCGCTGCCAGCACGCCCTCCGGCGTGCCGCCCTCGATGGATTGGATGCGCCCACCGGAAGCCGAACCGGTGGAGTGCCTGGCACTGCCGTGTACCGGTAACCACTTTGTCACCTCTCAGGCTCCGGTAGGGCTGTTGGCCCTCGATCTTACGCCCGAACATGAGCGGTTGGTGGCAGAAGAGCCCACGGCCGTGCCGGCACAGCTTGAAACCTGGATGCCGGGCCTTACCGCCGAACCCATGGCGCAGATCGCAGGGCCGGCGGCCAGTGAACTCTGCTTCACGGACATTTCGCTTCCATCGGGATGCAGCACGGGGCCACTCACTTTGCCGCCGCTCGCGAAGCCGCAAGGCCCCCCCGCAATCGCGGCCGCAATGCCAGTACCCGCGGCCGAGCCGGTGTTCCGCCTGGTGGGCCAAACCCCGGTTCAAAGCCCGATAGCCGGCGGCGAAGCTGTTCCCGAACTTCCCGAACTCGCCTTGACCCCGGTACTGGGTGCCGATGCTGAGACGGGAACCGTGGACGATCCGCCTCTGACTGTATCTTGGATGCAGGAACCGGAACCCGAGCCCGTCTTCAGCTTTGTCAGATCCTTGGTGGCGGACGAGGCGTTCCCGGGCATCGCGCCACGAACGGCCACGCTGCCGCTCACGATCGGCCAACCGCACATCCCTGCAGCGGCCGCTATGCAGCGCGTGCCGGACCCCGAGCCGGTGATGGCTGGCGTGTGGCCGCGCGTCGCCGCGAGACCGCTGAACCTGCAGTCCGCGGCCGCCTCACTGCGCCTTCCGGATCTGGCAGCCGCGTTACCGTTCGTCGCGTCACGCGGTGCCTCGTTGAGGCCACAACTCGCGGAATCGGCTGCCACGCCGCAACCCGCGCCGCTGGAATCGCGGCGGCAGGTTGCCGCCAGCACCGCGCCGGTCATGGCGGCGCGCGCCGCATCGCGGGGCGCCGAGCCGGCGGTCCCCTGCTTGGCCACCTCGCGGCCATTGCCGGCCATGGCCGGGCCAGCGCTCGGAGTGACTCCAGTGGGAGTAGAATCCCCGCTGCTCCCAACGGCATCCGCGGCGCCAGTGCCTTTGGCGCAGGACGCCCAGATGACGAGCTTCGCGTTCGAGGCCGACGCCGAAGAATCCATCCCGGGTTTCGACAGGCCCGTTCTCACCTCGACTCCTTCCGCTCCGCAGCGGGCCAACAACGTGGTGGTGCTGCGGCCCATCTCCACGATTGCCGTCACCCCACCGGAGCATCAATGCAGCGATCCGACTCCCACGGTTGCACCGGCTGGTTTCGTGCTAGTGGACTATCACCTGCAAGGCCTGCGCGGCGAACCCGTTTGGCAACTGCTGTGGGAGAGACCGGATCTCAAACTCGTACCGCCGCGATTTGCGATACGGCCGGTACTCGAGAGCCTGGAGGAAGAAGCCGAGATTCCGACGCCGGTCCACAAAGAACCGGCCTTCGCCGAAGTCTTCACCATGAAGGAAGCCCGGAAGCTGCCGAAGCGAAGGGTCGGGTTAGCCGGCAAGGTGATCGCCGCTGGTCTGGTGGTCGGCGCCATGTGGCTGAGCCCTAGAATCGTACGGCTGACCCGCCAAGCTGTGGCATCCAGGCAGAACAGCTTCTCCGGGCCCGGTGTGCCGGCCCTCGGTAACCGCGCCCTCTGGGGCAGCAAGGGACGGCCGGTCTCCGGGTCCGCTGCGCCGGTTCCCGCGCCTTCGCTCTGGGCCAATGGGGGGCCCGCGGGCCTTGCGGGAGCCTCCTCGGGATCGTCCGCGACGAAGGGGCCTGTGGCGTGGGTGCGCAAAACCATCGCCGGCCGGGCCAGTTTCCAGGCCGGCGACAATTTCCACGACGGCATGCAGGCTTGGGGCGCCGAGCCCGGGACGTATTCACCCCGTTGGGAACGGAGCCGCGATGGATACGTTCGGCCTGGCGATCTCGCCCTCTTCCTACCCTCGCTGAAACTGACGGATTACCGCTTCGAATTCTCCAGCCAGTTGGATGCGAAGGGCCTCGGCTGGGTAGTGCGCGCCAAGGATACCCAAAACTACTACGCCATGAAGGTCAAAGTCCTGGAGGCAGGTATGCGCCCGATCATCGCGGTGGTGCATTACCCCGTAATTGGTGGCCTGGCGGGCCATCGGGTGGAAACGCCGCTTAACGTCATGGTGCATCAGAACACTCCGTTCCAGGTGGCCGTGAATGTCAAGGGCAATCGCTTCAGCGCGTCCATCGAGGGTGAAGAAGTGGATTCCTGGTCGGACGAATCACTGCCTTCGGGCGGTGTGGGCTTCTTTGCCGAGGCGGGTGAGCGCGCGCGCCTCTATTGGGCGAGGGTTTCCAGAAACGACGACTGGCTTGGCCGCGTTTGCTCGATGCTGTCCGGTTCGGTCGACGGAACGCGCAATACGTCGGAATGGTCGGGGCCAAACTTCAGGGATCCGCAACCAGGCGGGACTCCACGGCCTTCTTTGCCGGACGGCGCCGGAGATGTGACGCTGTCGGCGGCCTTCGGGCTGCCAGGTTGCCTGTCCCGTCGCGCGAGAGATTCGAAGTACCGGAGGTTTCAATCATGGAGTTCTTGACGGGCACCGACCCTGGATTGCAGATGCCGCCCGGCGTCACGCCGATCAATGACCTGAAAAACCAGAAGCGCGCCAACAAGACGCTTTCCAAGGCGGTTTCCCTGCATCTGGAGGGCAAACTGGAGCCCGCCGCGCGATTGCTCAGCAAAGCGATCGAGAGTGGCGAACGGGATGCTGGGCTTTTCGCGGCCCTGGGCCACATCCACTACGAGATGCGCGATTACGGGGCCGCGGCCCAAGCCTATGCCCAGTTGGTGGAAGTGGAACCCCAGCACCGCACCGCGCACTTTAACCGCGCCGTGTGCCTGGGCAACCTGAAGGACTGGGCGGCTGCCGCCGATTCGTTCGGCCGCGCCGCTGAGACCGACGCTTCGCGTTCCGACGCCATCCTGGGTATGGGCATCTCGCTGATTCACGTAGGCAGGCCGGCCGACGCGATTGCTCCGCTCGAAAAGTACCTCAGCCTCTTCCCCGATCATGAACAAGCGCTCTTTGGCAGGGCCGTAGCGCTGCAGCAGACCGGCAAGCACGCCGAAGCGGTCGAGCAATACCGCAAGGTGTTGGCGCGCAATCCGCGTTGCGAAGAAGCGCTTTCCAACCTGGTGGCCATGTTTCTGGAGAAGAAGGACCACGAGTCGGTTCGCCGTTACGCCGAGATGCTTTCGGAATTGCACCCGGAATCGCCCGTGGCTGTCGAGGCGCTGGCCACTCTGGCCTTCCATGACGGCGACTATGCGACCGCGGTCCGGCACTGCCGCAACCTTTGCGAGATCGCACCGGACCGCTACGAGAACTGGTTCAATCTGGGCGTGGCCCATCACAAGACGGGCAACCACGAGAAGGCGGCGCAAGCTTACCGGCAGGCTGTCTATATCAAGGCCGATTCGACGCAGGCGCACCTGAACCTGGGCGTGGCGCAGCAGGAACTGAACGATCTGGCCGGGGCGCGCGCCAGTTACGAAAAGGCGCTGACCATCAACCCGAACCAGTCCGGCGTAATATGGAATCTGGCGCTGGTGCTGGAACAACTGGGCGAGCGCAACCGGTCCGAGAGTCTTTACGAACGGCTGCCCGAAGACGCCCCCGAATGGAGCGACGCCCGTTTCCGCGCAGGCTACCTTCGGTTGCTTCGCGGCGACTATGCCGGCAGCGCCGAAGCCTTCCAGGCTTGTCTGGCCAAGCGCCCCGATTGGCCGGAAGCCAGTCTCAACGCCGGGATTGCCTACGCCCGTTCGGGCAATGGCGATGCCGCCCGCAAGAGCTTCCAGGAAGCGTTGATGCTGCGCCCGGACTCCTCCGACGCCGTACGCGGCCTGGCCGCGCTGGCGCTGGAACAGGAGGATTTCGCGGCAGCTTTCGATTTGCACCGCCGCCTGATCGAGCTGGGCGAGCACAGCCCTGAGCTTTACTACAATGCTGGCCTGATCTGCCAAAAACGGGGCCAGACCGAGGATGCGGTTGGTTTCTACCAGCAGGCGCTGCGAGAAGACCCGCAGTTCGCCGAAGCGCTGCTGAACCTGGGTCACGCCTTGATGGCGATGGGCCAGGAGGAAGAGGCCCGTTCCTTCTGGCGCCGCGCGATTCGCGAGAAACCTGAACTGGCTCAGACGTATTTTGAGCCGCCCATGGCGTAGAGGTTGTATCGGTCGGGAAATCCCGTTCAAGCCACGCGCCATCCCGACCCGCACCCGGCTCGATCGGAACCCAGCTTACCCGAACGGCGCTAAGATGGAGCCGGTAGTCCGATGAGCAATGGAGCGTATCTTGCGGCCCGGATGGCTTGCTGTTGTGCCGCGTGGGTCGTCATCGGCCAAGCCGCGCAGACCGGCTTGAGTCTTCCGCAGATTAGGTCGGTATATGTCGACTCGTTTGGCGGCAAGCCGGGCGCCCAGGAACTCCGTGCCAGCCTGATCGCGGCACTGGAGAAGTCGCACAAGCTGAAGGTGGCGTCGACTCCCGGCCAGGCCGACGCAGTTCTCGGCGGAAGCGGCGAGACTTGGATTCGGGGATATTACAGCCTCAATCCGCGCGTCCGTTATGTCACTTCGGACGCGCATGCGGTTTACGGCGGATACCTCTCCGTGGAACTGAAGAACTCGCACGAAGAGACTCTTTGGTCGTTTCTGGTGACACCGCGGCATTTCGGCCCCGAGCCGATCGACCGCAACCTCGCGGAGCAGATGGCGAAGAAGATCCTGGCGGCGCTAGCCATGTCGTCCGGCAAGTAGCCAGCTCAGCCGCAAGTCCGTAGCGGAGTTGTAACAATACTGTGCCACATTGATGGGTGCCACTGGCCATGCCACCACGACTGTGCACGCTTCCGCTGTCGCTTCTGATGCTGTCCCTGGCCCCTTCAGCGGCCGGCCAACTCCTGACCGGCGGAGGCGCAACATTTCCGCAGCCGATCTATTCCAAATGGATCGAATCGTTCGAGCGGCAGCGGCCTGAATTCTCGATTCGCTATGAGCCCTGCGGTTCCGAGGCAGGAGCCAAGCGGGTGGAGGAAGGCGCGTTCGATTTCGCGGGCTCCGATATGCCGTTGAGCGATCCTCAGATTGCGCGGCTGCCATTCCCGGTTGTTCATTTTCCGACCGTGCTGGGCGCAGTCGTACCCATCTATCATATTCCGGGAGTCGTCGCAGACCTGCGGGTCACGCCGGAAATCCTGGCCGGAATCTACCTGGGGAAGATCAGGAAGTGGAACGATCCAGCCATCCGGTCGGTGAACCGCGGCGTCTCTTTTCCCGATCGCGAGATCGCCGTGGTCCACCGTTCCGACGGCAGCGGCACCACCTTTGTCTGGACCGACTATCTTTCCAAGGTCAGTGCGGAGTGGAAGGCGGCGGTTGGTTCGGGCACTACGATCCACTGGCCCACGGGGATAGGTGTCCCGGGTAACGAGGGAGTGGCCCACGCCGTCAGCCAAACCGAGAACTCGATCGGCTACGTGGAATTCATTTATGCGCTGGAAGGCCGCTTGAGCTATGCCCTTGTGCGGAACGGATCGGGGAAGTTTGTCCAGGCCGGCCTCGACAGCCTGGGGCAGGCGGCCCCGGCGTGGCGGAGCGCATGCCAGACGATTTTCGCCTTTCGATCACGAACGCGCCCGGAGCCCAGGCGTATCCTATCTCCGCGTTCACCTATCTCCTGGCTCCGGCGCGTATCGCCGATGCGGGAAAGAAAGCCGCCGTCCGGGAGTTTCTGCGTTGGCTGCTGACATCCGGACAGAGGCAGGCGCAGGCGCTGGGCTACGGCGCGCTCCCGGACAAGATCTTGGTGCGCGAGCGGCAGGCAGTGGAACTTCTTCAGTGACGGTAGCGCGGGTCCGCGACGATTGAGATACCCGGTTACGCTTCTCGAGTCCGCCGTTCGTTGGAATCAGAACTCGGCGCGTAGCATAAACTCGATCCGCCGCGGGGCTCCCGTCCCGACCGCTCCCGAGTTCAGTGTGCCCGTGATCCGCCCGAAACTGGACGACGAGGAGTTGCCGGAGGGGTTGGCATACTGCGGATGGTTGAGCAGGTTGTAGGCAGCCGCGCGCAAATTGAGGCCGAGCCGCTCGGTCAGCGGAAACCGCTTCTGGAGCGAGGTGTCGAACTCATAGTTCCGGGGGCCGTTGGCGATGTAACGCCCCAGGTTACCCCAAGTTCCGTTGGCGGGCGCCGTGAAGGCAGCCGGGTTGAACCAACTGTTGATGTTCTGGTTGCTGGAGTAGATCGGCACGCCGGGCACCAGGTTGGGCCGCTGCGACGAGGTGTTGCCATCGGGAAGGGCCGCCGCTTTTCTCGAGATCGTGATATTGACGGGCAGTCCCGTTCGGGCTGTGACGATGCCCGCAAGTTCCCACCCGCCGAGAAGCCTGGATGCTGGTCCATGGTTGTTCAGAAACTGCTTGCCGTATCCGAAAGGCAGTTGATAGACGCCATTTGTGATCAGCGTATGGCGCACGTCGATATTGGTGCTGCTGCGGTCGCAGGCGCGGCAACCCATGTCCTGGAAAGCCATGTTTTCGCCTGAGCCGATGGACGCGTCGCCGATCCCGTGGGACCACATGTAATTCGCCTGAAGCAGGAGGCCGCGCACGAAGCGCCGCTGCAAAGAGGCCTGCAGGGCATTAAAGTTATTGTTGCCGTCGTTTGCCTTGAGACCAAAAGATCCAAACGCCGCCAGGGGCCGCTTGCCGGTGAGCGGATTGATCAGGTTGACGGTGTATTTGTCGAAGAGGTGGTGCCCTTCGCTGCCCGTATAGCCGAGCTGCGCCACGAAATCTTGAGCCACCTCCCGTTGCACTACAAAATCCCAATTGTTGTAGGAGAGATCTTTGCGGTTGCGGCCGATCGCTTTCGGGCTGTAGAGTTGATTTTGAGGCTCGAGAAAGGCCACCAGGGGATAGGCCAGTGCCGGGAAGTCCGAACTGGCTAGCGAGTAGCGAGGCACTGCGCTTTCCGCCGGATCGCTGAAGTCGTCGTTTTGATTGCCGCCGTAGTAGATACCGAAGCCGGAGCGGATGCTGGTGTGCGCATCGGGCGCCCAAGCCAGACCCACGCGCGGTCCGAAATCGTGGGTGTTCGGGCTGTAGTACGGCGTGCCTTTCGGGCAGAAACCGCCGCAGCCGGCAATGTCGACCACCGCCGACCGGTTTAGAATCTCGTGCGTGACCGAATAGTATTCATACCGCAGGCCCAGGTTCAGCGTGAGATCCGGCCTTATCTTAAACTCATCCTGCGCATAGCCCTGATAGAACGTGCGGCGGTTGCCCACCACGCCCTCGCCTTGCAGGTATGTGGCGGAGGCCGCGCTATTGTTAACGAAATCCTGTGCTGTGGCGTAGCTCACGGAAGAAGTGGTGAGCGTGTTTCCCGAGTTGTTCAAGCGGATGCGCCGAATGTCCACGCCGAACTTTAGCGTGTGCCGGCCACGCGTCAGAGTGAGGTTGTCGATATAGGAAAACGTGGTCCCGACTTCGGTATCGAGCGAGGTTCCATTGAGGCCGTCGAAAGGTGGGGCGCTGACGGAAACAGGCGCGGTCCCGTAGCTCCAGTTGTGGTAATTGGCTCGGTTCAAGCCGAACTTCGTCTCATTGACAGTGCTCGGTGAGAAGATGTGCTGAAGCTGAACCACCACATTGGTCGGGATGTGCGGAATCACGTTATGATCGCCCAGCGCGTCGGTGGGGTTATCGATATAAGCGTTGTCGATGTTGTAGCGCAGGAACGAAGTCGTATTGTCCGAAAACCGGTAGTCGAATCGTGCCATACCGGCGTCTTCGCGCACCGTGTCAGTGGCTACGTTGGTGACCTGGTTGGTGCAGGCAAAGGTAACGCCATTGACTACACACGGCGCCGACGAAGGCACCGGAACCCCTCCGGCCGGATAAGCCGCCAGGATTGGCTTCAGCGCGGGCGAGGTGGTGAGCGCCAGGTTGCGGAATGCATCGTTCGGCACGAAGTTGATAAATGTCTCGCCGAGATCCTGCCGCAGGCCTTCATAGTTGAAATAGAAGAACGCCTTATTCTTGATGAGAGCGCCGCCGAAACTGGCGCCAAACTGGTGCAGCGTGAAAGGAGGGATGGTCGATCCGTCGAACGGCCCGCGCGCATCCAACGCATCGTTACGCACCGCGTAAAAGGTGCTGCCGTGATAGGCGTTCGTGCCGGTCTTCGAGACTACGTTGATCTGCGCCCCGCCCGCCGCGCCGCTTTCCGCGGTGTAGTTGGCAGTGCTGACCCGGAACTCGGCAATTGCGTCGAGCGCGATGTTCAATCGAGTGTCGGCCTTTTGCGTCTGCTCCTGAACTCCGCTAGTGTCGATGCCGTCAAACGCAAAGTTGCTGTCATCCAGAGAGTGTCCGCTGAAGCGGATGCTGCGCTGGGCGCCGTCGCCGTAGTTGACGGCTCCCGGAGCCAGCATCATCAGGCTGGCCCAGTTCCGCCCGCTCACCGGGATTTCCTTGATCTGTTCGAATTCCACGGTTCCGCCAATTTCCGCCGAGGTCCGGTTGAGCGTGTCCGCCGTGGCGGTGACCTCGATTGCTTCGGCCGTCGACCCCACCTGAAGCCGGGCGTCTATGGTCCGGGGCTGGCCCACCGCCAACTCTACCTCCTTGATGTCCAGAGGCTTAAAACCCTCTTTGGCGAATGTGACGGTGTAGACTCCGACCGGCAGGCTGGGTATCTCGAATGTACCGCCAGCCCCGGTTAATACCTGGCGGCGGATGCCCGTTCCAGTGGACACAGCCTCCACTTTCGCGTTCGGAACCAACGCGCCCGACGCGTCGGTGACCGTGCCGCTCAGCGCCGCATGATCGACCTGCGCGGCCAGCGGCAGCGCAAGCAGTAGGGGCCATAGCAGGGATAGATAGTGTTTTACGAGCATAGTTACAAACCAGTCGTTGAGTTTAGGACCAGGATATCCTTATCCTACATACCGACCGTGAATCTCGGATGAGATTTTCAAAACAAAGCGCTAACAAAGTAGTCCGGGCCCGGCAGCGCGTAATCGACAAGGGTTCGGCCCGCCGCTATAGCCTCGGAATGAGACGCCCCGGAGGGCCCGCCGATGGCGGACAAACTGGTATGTCGCTGGGGTTGGATCTGGACGCGTTGGCCGGCGTGCGAGTTGGTGAACTCGCTTGCCGGCACAAATTTGCAGCCGCAAGTCGTTTCTTGACGATCCACGAGTGGAAGCCTCTGTCCAATGCTACTACTCGAAATCCACCGTTTGTTGACAAAACGATGAACGTTAGGTTGCTATTTTCTGAGGCAGCTACCGGCTATTCTGGAAACAACTGCTTCAGAAACTCCTGGTCCGCCAGCACCGCCCGCAGGCGTCCGCGTCCGCCCTGCGCCGGAGCGCTCGCGGGCGCGGCCGCCGGGAAGAACTGGCGCCTTACGTTCGGGTCCATTTGCAGGGCTTTGCGGAAATCGGCCAGGGCTGCGGGCTTGTCACCCAGGCTGTAGTCCATCGCGCCCAGCGTCATCTGCGCCTGGGCGCTGGGCATGTACTCAATGACTTTGGCTGCGGCATCGCGGGCGTCCTGGGGCTTGCCGGCGCTCAGCAGTCTGCCAACCTTCTCCTGGTACAACATCCCGAGGTTCATGTCCAGCAGGCGGCGCAGCTCGGGCAAGGGGTTGGGCGCGTCGTCGACGTTGATGTAAATGTAGCGGTCGTTATTAATGTTTCGGCCGCCGCCTTTACGTACCACCAGCATCGACGCCGACTGCTTGCCGCGCGAATCGCCGCCGGCCTCGTCGCCGGCTTTGAGCGCGGCGTAGAGTTTCTCAGCCAACTCGCCTGGCGTGGCTTCAAAGGCGCGGCCCATCGCCTCGGGCACCTGCGGGCCGGCCAGGATGTTGCCCTGCGCGGTCCAGGTCTTGCCTTGGCGGTCGCCCGCCCAGTGGGGCGCGTTCGGGCCTGTGTAAGCAGCGATGTTGCCGTGACTGTCGATCACTGCCACCTGGCGCCCATCCTTACCTTCGAAGGTGTCCTCCGCGAGCAGCTTGTCAATCACCTGTTTGGCGCTGTGGCCCTGGCGCAATAACTCGAGGCCGCGCGGTCCGTAGCCCACGTTGACGTTGGCTTGTGTGGCGATACAGCCGGTGCCGGCCTCGGCCCAAGGCACCACTGCGCCCACGGAAAAGTACTTCGAGGCCACGGTGACGCCGCAATCGCCGTTCGACGGGTCGTAGGCCACGATAGAGAAAGTGTTGACATCGGCGGCGCAGAGGTTCACGCCCGCGCACAGGAGCCACAGAGTTCGCTTCATATCTCGAGACATCGACGGAGGAAGGTCGAAGAATGCCGCTACTTTCTGATCCTCGCCAAAGACCTTGGGTAAGAGGTCAGCAGACTCCTCAGCGCCTACAGCACCGCCATTCTGGCTTCCTCGATTTCTGACTCCTTACTTCCATTTCCCGAAGGGGAATTAAGGGCGAAGCCCTTGGCTGGTTAAGTTAGCGGCCATCCACGAGATCTTCCATGACCTCGGGCAGAAAGTCCACCGAAAGTATGCGGCCTGCAGGCAGTGGACGGCCCACCAGCCCTGCCTGTAGGGAATCCAGGGGAATGCGCGTTTCCAGCGAGGCCTGTTTTACGGCCTTGGGGTAGAGGAACGGAAGATCCGTTTCCAGGAATGCACGCAAGCTGGGGGACTGCTCCAGGACGCCGTCGATCTGCGTGCGCTGCTCGTTGATGGTTGCCAACCAAATAGATGTATCTCGCAGAGCGGGCTGAGCCGCCCACTTGATCAGGTGCTTCACCAGCACGATCATTCGGGACTGCAGTTCCCGCCGGTCGCGTTTACCCATGTCAGCCAGTTCTTCAGAGACGTGCTCCAGATCGTCGGCGCCCAACCCGCCGGCACGCAGTTGCTCCGCGACCTTCTGCGTCCACAGGTAGAAATCGGAATCGTAGAGCGACGTGCCGGACTCGCCCGCCTTCCCCATGGGACCATTATGCCCTATTCGACTAAGAGGGGCCGCGCTGCCACTGTACAATAATCGAATGCGCCTGTACTCTTTCTTGATCGCTTGCGCAATCGCCCTTCAAGGTACGCCCCAACCGGCTGATGAGACCCTGGCCGGCCGCCTGGCGGACGCGTTCGGCACCGGCTGGATGCTCGCCGACACCAATGGCGATGGGATCGCCGACTTCATCAATGGCAAGGTAGTGGTGCCATCTCAGCCAACCGCCGCGGAAAATGCAGCGGCGGCGGATTTCGCGGCGCGACTCGGTTTCGGGTCGACTGGGATGACTCCGCCGCTGGTGGTGAACGCCGACCCGGGCAACGGACCACGCATTTGGGTGGGGAAGGCTGCGCCGCGTGAGTCCTGGCTGAATCTCGAACAGGGGGAGGGCGGTGTGTTCGCCTTCGGCGGAAACATCGCTGTAGTGGGCGCCGATGACGAAGGGCTGCTGGCCGCGGCTGAGGGCTATGCTGCGCGCGCGCCGTACCAGTGGAAGGTACCGGGCGACAAGCTGGCCGATATCGCTGGCGCGGTTGCAGGCGAACTGATCGGCGTTACCTATCTGCGAGGCAAAGCCGGCATCCACCGCGCTTACCTGCGTAGTGCCAGCGGGCTTACGGAGGCGCTGGCATCGCCGAAACTGGCACAGGTACACGAACTCGTGTCGGTGGGTCCTCCGGTTGCGTCGGCGGTCAGCGCCAGACCCGAGGCATCGCAACCCGGGGCGGCAGCACCAGCCGCCACGCCCGCAAGTCCCGATGCCGCGCCGGCGCGGCTCGACCTGGCCACGCTCTACACCAGCCGCGGCCTGTTCACCGGAACGCCGCGCATGCCGCTGCCCTCCACGTTAGATGCGCACCTCTACGTGCCCGCCGGAGCCGCCGGCGTGGCGATGGCAAATCTGGCGGCGCGCATGGGCCTCGAGACCACCGGGATCAATCTGCCGCTGGCAACGCCGGAGGCGAGCGCGGCGGCGCGCGACGTGCGGTTGAAGGCCGTGATCGCGGGCCACGGGCCGCTGGCTCAGGAGGCCGAGCGCAAACTTCGCGCCGAGGACTCAACCGCGCCGCAGTCGGAAACCGATCTGCCAGACGGTGAGGGCGAACTGCGCGTGGTGGACGACGCTTTCGGCCGCCGGCCCGCCGTGCTGACGCGCGGCGATGAAGCGGGCGCCGCGGCCGCGCTGGCGTACCTGGCGGACCGCATTCCAAGCCTCTGGGAGACCGGTAAGCAGCATCCATCGATCGAGGAGATTCGTTACGACTTGCATCGCTTCTTTTCCCTGCGTTCGAGTATCGGCCAATCGTCCATGGCGCTCTACCACCTCGACCGCTGGATGAAGAGCATGGGCGGCGGTGCGAAGGACGTGAAGGCCGAGGTCTATGTCGATGTCGCCGACCCCAAGCTTGCCGATTTCATGCGCGGCCAGTGGCCCGGCGCCGAAGTAAAGACGGCCAGCCTGCACGCCGGAACGCGCTGCTGCGACCAGCTTCCGAACCTGCATTTCCGCGCGCCCGGCGTGCCGTTCCAGCAGGGCGCGCCGTCGTTCACCGAGGACGTCGTGATCCCTTGGGAGGGCAGGCGGCTGACGGACACGGTGCGCAAAGCCGCGCCCAAGCTCGCGCGCGGCCAGGACGTCAGACTTGTGGCAACCTTGAGCGAAGGGCCGGACCAGCGCCGGAAACTGCAGGCGCAGCTCGCCGACATCCTCACCCGCGCGGGCGCCGACCCCCAGCGTCTGAGCGTCGTCGTGCTGTGCGCGTACAAGCCTGGCTATAGCTGGCTCATGGATGAGATCGCGCCGGCGCTGGCCGGCAAGCCGGTGGACCGCATCCGGATCGATTTCGCCAGGAACGTGGACCCCACGGGCGTGCGCTCCATGCAGTCCGAAGCACGCTGGGTGCAGGAACTTTACCCCGTGGACGAGATGCTGGCGCGCAAGCTGAACCTACCGCTGGACCGCATCGGTCTGAACCAGATCGAAGCACCGGCGGGCGGCCCCACGTACCAGGTCCACGCATTCGACGCGGCCGGCAAGCAGATTCTGGCGCGCGATTTCACCGTCCACACCGTGAGCCAACCCTACAGCGGCGTGATTCCGCGCTACGAGCAGGTGCAGGTGGACACGGGTTGGGTGCGGCTGGAAAACGGCTCCAAAACGCTGCTCGACGAGCGGATCAAAACCGATATCGAGGAATTCTGGGATCACTATCAGAACCAGACTCTGCCTAAGGTCTGGCAATCCGTGATGTCCCAGGTGCATGGCGAACTGCGCGCCGAATTCGCGCCGCCGTTCGACACCCTCAAGCTGGATATCCACATGAGCGAGCCGGACTACAACCTGGACCTCGACAAAGAACGCATCTCGTCGCTCGAAGCTTTGCAGGAGGACACGTTCTACTCGACCGATAACTTCATGGCCATGATGGGCGACCTGGAAACGGGCCGGCCGCTCAGCTATATCGGGCGCGTGATTCCGATCGTGCACGGCTCGGAGGACGGCCAGGACGGCCGCGTGCACATCGAGTTCTACGGTAAGGCCGAGGCCAATCCCCTGGTTCGGCTGAGCTGGACCGATGCCCTGGGTCAGCCGCACAAACAGGAGCGGAATCTGCCTGCGCTGACCGGAGAGATGCAGCCGCGGCTGATCCAGGCCCGCGTGAAGGCTGGAGCCGCCGAGGTGGAACGGCTGACGTGGCTCCTCCCCGCCGACTTCCTGGAAGACCGCTACGACGACTGGCTAAAGGTGGAAGCGCAGGACCAGGTAGACCGCAGCATCTTCGCGGTGGAGCGCGCGCGCGGCCAGTTGCGCTGGCTGGAGCAACTGCACGCCGCGGGCTTGTACCGCGACGAAGTGGCGTATCCGCACCTGCGCGGCATGGCGGTGGAGTTCGAACTGCCGCGTGCGACAGACGCTGCCGCTGATGCCCCCGCCGGGCGCGCGTGGGCGTCGTGGGCCGTCGCGCCGCCCGCCACGCCGCGACCCATGATCACGCAAGTGACGCCGAGAGCGGCCACGCCGATCGTCGAGTGGGATGAGCCCATTAGCCCCGCGGAGAATGCCGCGATTCTGGCGCGGCTGGCCACGTATCCGGGCGTCAGCGTGTATTGGATGGGGCGCAGCTATCTCGGCGAAAACATATGGGCGGCGGATGTGATGCTGCCCAGCCCGGCGGCGCTGCGTTCGTGGGCGAAGGAATCGACCACCAAGGCGGCAATCGTCTACTCCGGACGGCAACACGCCAACGAAGTCTCCAGCACCAGCCATATCGACCGCCTCGGCGAGGAACTGGTGACCGATCCGGCGAAGCGCGAGGTGCTCAAGAAGGTGAACGTGGTCCTGCACCCGATCACCAATCCCGATGGCGCCCAGCTTTCGGTGGACTTAGCCAAGATCACGCCGGACAACATGCTTCACCCCGGCTATCATGGGTCGTTGAGCGCGGACGTTTCCGCGGGACAGACCGAGACCGACCCGATCTACCCGGAGTCGCGCACGCGCAAGCAGTTGGTGGACGCCTGGCTGCCAGATGCTTTTCTGAACCCGCACGGCTACCCGTCGCACGAGTGGGTGCAGCCCTTCTCCGAGTATTCGGGGTGGGTGCAAAGCCGGCAGGGCGCCAATAACGGGCGCGCATGGTGGATTCCGCGCGGCTGGTTCACCAGCCTGGGCTACCTGCGCGACGACACCCATCCTTATAGCAAGCAGATCGCGTTTGCCATTCAGGACCGGATCGTGGAAGCGGAGCGTAGCGTGCCGGGCCTGCTGCCGCTCGAGCAGCGCATGAACAGCCGCTACCAGCGGTTCGGGCAGCGCTGGCAGCCGAAGAACATGTTCCAGCCGCTGGTCAACGACATTCGCATCTACATGTCGCTGAAGGGGACGGCTGGGCGCGGCGGGGCCGGCGGCGAAGGCGGCGCGGCGGGCGCCCCGGGTGGTAACCCGGCGCCCGGCAGCGGCGGCATTGGCGGCTTGTCGCCGGATATCACGTGGGACGCCGGCTATACCGAAGCGCCCGACGAAACCGCGCACGGGGATTGGATGAAGCTGATGGCGTCGGCGGGCCTGGCGTTCGACTATGTGCATTTGAATTACCTGGCGGGCGGCGATCTGCGGGTGAAGCGGACGGAGCGCGACGCCCCGGGCGGGGTGCAGTGGCGCGTGGAGCGCGCACGTCCGATCCTGCCGCCGGGGGTGAAGCCCGGTCCGACGAACTGAGATGCCACCCGCCACAGCAGGAATCCTCGAGTCCTCGCTGTACGTGGACGATCTGCCGCGGGCAATCGGGTTCTACGAGAGGATCTTCGGGTTTCACGTGATCAGCGACTTCGGAGGGCGCGGCTGCGCCATGCAAGCCGGTAGCCGCCAAGTCTTGTTGTTGTTCAAGAAGGGCGCTTCACTGGCAATCCAGCCGCCGCACGATGGGGATGGCGAGTTGCATCTCGCGTTCGCCATTCCTGCCGCAGAACTGGCGGCCTGGGAAATCTGGCTCGCCGAGAACGGCATCCCCGTGGAGGAGCGCCGCACCTGGGAGTTGGGCGGACAGAGCGTCTACTTCCGCGATCCGGACCGCCATCTGCTCGAAGTAGTGACGCCGGGAACGTGGCGGGTCTATTGATCCGGTTGCTCGAACCACTGCAGCCGAATGGGTCCGTGCTCATTGCCCGAGAAAACCAAACGGTTGCCGTCGGCACCCAGGAGGTAGGCGGCTGGGCTGGTCCCCGCGTCTTTCCATTCCGGCAGGTTGCGATCCAGCACGAGCAAGCGGCCTGAGGTGGGATCCCGGCGGTAGACGTGGCCATCCGAGGTATAGGCCATCGAGCCATAGGCTTTATGGTTATCGATCTCCAGCCGCCGAAGGAGCTTGCCGTTTAAGTCCATTTCGATCCATTCGGCCGTAGAGGAATTCTTTCCCGACCAGGCCAGCAGGCCCACGCGATCCCGCGCCACGGCAATTCTCAGGCTTTGCCACGACGCCTGCCCGGGTTGCAGACCGACCGGAAAGAGCGAGCGCGAGAGATAGCGTCCGGCCTCTTTTCCATCCGGGGAATATTTCCGAACCATCAGGTAATCCTGCCGCTCCGCGCGATCCGGCAGGTTGGCGTCAAGCTGCCATCCGAACGCCCACAAGGAATGGTCGTCGGCATAGCACAGATTCGAGGGCATGTATAATCCGGTATCGAGGAACGCGGTCTGCCGGCCTGTGCGATCGAGGAATACGATCCCGCCGTTGGACCCGGTGGTGGTCTGATAGCCCACCGAGGCCGCTACGGACCCGTCGGTATCGACCGCCAGTCCGGTAGCCGAGAGCGTGCCCGACTTGGGTATTTCGAGGACCCTCACGAACGCGGGTCCGCCATCCGGCGGGTACACCCGGACCGTCGCATGTTCCAGAAAGAAGAGGTAGCCTCTCTGGAAACCGGGAACCGACTGCAAGGGTACGAGCATCGCCTGGGACGTGACCTCGCGCACAGGTCCGCTTGCGGCCAGGGCGAATAAAGAACCGAATGCAAGCGCCACGAGAGTCTTCATGCCGCCTCCTGTCTATCATCTCAGACGCAACACCTCGCCGCGGCGTGTATGGTGAAGCTGGGTTAGAGCGTACCGCTCTACCTCATGGCTGCGGGACATGTCGGCGCGCATTGTCGCAATCCCGGCCGCAGCCTGGATTTCGCGCCGCACCTGATTGCTCCGATCAACCTACCCCTGGCGGCTGCTCCGAATCGCTCATCGAGGCGGTGGCGCGGTTGAGCCGGGAGGACCGAACCAACATCAACCAGTTGGTGGCCCGGGCAGTGGCCGAAAACCGGATGGTTCGAATCGTTTGCATCGGCCGATTCCGCGCCTACTTCATCGCCGCACGCAACTCTTCATACTGATCGCTGGCGATCAGGTTCACGCCCGCCGCCAGGGCCGCCTTCCATCGCTCCCGCACCCGTTCGTGCGAACCGAAATTGTAGCTGTCGCCCCAGCCTTGATCCTCGGCGGCGCGGAAGCCGTCGAGCGTGTAGAAACGGATCCAATAACCCAAACGATGGGCATGGTCCACCAGGGCGCGCAGGCGGCGGTCGTCCTTGGCGGTCCAGGCGCCGGCTTTGTGTTGGCCGCCCTCTTCCACGGCGAACCAGGAGTTGTTCCACCAGCGGCGGTAGTTGGTTGGAGGCTCGGACAGCAACTGCTCCGCCGGCAGTGTGGCCAGCAGGCGATCATGCTCGGCTTTCGGTTCCGCGGGAATGGCTCTGGTGTGCGCGGAGCCGAATAGCCTCAGTTTGGCGCCTACCGGGACCTGGTTGAAGAAGACCTCCTCCTGCGCGTCGGAATCCTCGGTGAGCACCAGGACCGGCTTGGGGTCGAACGGCATGACCCGATGCGGGTCGGCGGACTTGGCCGCCGTGGTAATCCAGGCCTGGTATTCGCCCAGCAACGCCCACACGGCTTGGAGCAGCGGCGGTTGCACGCTTTTGAAATCGAAGTGCAGCACGATCAGGGGCCAGCGCGCGCGGTCGTTCTCCGCCAGCGCTTTCTCCACGATCGGGCGGACGCGTTCGAAAAAGTGATCGCGCAGAAGCGGCTCGAAACCCTTGGTCTTGTCGTCGTGCGAGACCACAGCCCGGGCCTCGCCGGTGGCGCGATCGACGTACAGGGCAATGTCCTGCTCGATGCCCACCGGGAAACCGGTGGCGAGAGCGCGGTCGATGCGGTCGCTCCACTTGCCCTCGTAGGGGTAGCAGTTGTGCGCGTCCAGAATGGGGCGATTGTGATTCAGGAAGTCCAGGGACGTGGTTTGCGCGCAAACAGGGGCGGCCAGGAGAAGCAGGCTTGGCAGCAATCGCATTCCCAGCACAATAACGTAGACGCCGCAACCGCCTTCGCCGAACACCGCTTAACCCCTTAGTCCACGCCGTGGATCTTCAGTTTTGTGATCTGCTCCGCATCCAGGTTGCGCATCCCGGAATCCTTCAACCTTCGGAGATAGTCCGAGTCCACACCATGAATGTGCAACTGGGTGAGGTCCTGAGGGCTGAAGTGGTAGCCCAGGTCGGCGGTCTGCCGGATGAATTCCGTGGAGATGCCGTGGATCTTGAGCTCCGTGATCTGGCTTTCGGAGAGATTCCCGTAACCGGCGTCTTTCAGCTCCTTCAGGTACGCGGGGGACACGCCGTGGATCTTGAACTGCACCAGGTCGGACACCTTCGGCTGCAACCCGTAACTCTTCAGGTCGCGGATGAAGCCGGCATCGATTCCGTGGATCTTGAGCTCGCTGATTTGCGCGGGCGGGAGAGAGTAACCGGCCTGCTTCAGGTCGTCCATGAATTCGGAGTCGACGCCATGAATACGCAGATCGATCACCTGCTGCGCCGAGAGGTCGTACCCGGCCGTTCTGAGGTCGCGCAGGAAGTCGGTGGAGACGCCGTGGATCTTGATGTCGATGTAGTCCTGGGCGCGGAAGTTATAGCCGCCGCGGTGGATTTCGCGGACGTAGGGCAGGGTCACGCCGTGGATCCGCAGTTCCACGAGCTGGTTGGTAGAGGCGTTCAAACCGGCATCGTGCACGCCGCGCGCGAACTCCAGGCCCATGTCATGCACCATCATGGAGAAGATCTGGTCGTGACTAGGCGCACTGTAGCCGAGCTTCACCAATTCCGCCGTGAAGGCCGGGTCGGGCTCGAAAGTAAAGCTTCCGGAACCGTGGCCCCAGGAAAAGGAGCCTTTGCACAGCAGACGGCCGGCATCATGCAGATACTCGAATTTGGCGGGCCCACCGTGGTTCAGTGTGTCCAATGAGAGGCCGCGGAAACGGGTGAGCGGCACATCCTGGCTGGACATCCAGTGGCTGCCGTCTCTGTAGCTTTCCACCGTGAAATGAACCTGGTCGGTCGCGCTGGCGTAGCGCAGTTTCCATTCGCGGCCGGTCTCCTGGCCGGTAGCCAAAATAGCCGCGCCCATCAGCGCGCTCACCACGATGATGATCTCAGAGTCTTTCATAATTCCTCTCAAATGACGCCTGCCTGTTTGAGTTTGACCACCTGGCGAAGCGTGAGCTTCGCGCCGAACTTGGCGGCTGCGTGCAAGTGCTGCGGGCTCAGACCCTGGTTCTTGGCATCAATGATCTCGCGCGCGCTCGCCTGCGTGAAGCCAGCCTCCTTCAGGGCGCAAAACAGCTCTGGTGGGACGCCGTGGGTGGAGAAATCGATGACCTCGGCGGCGGAGTAGGGACCCAATCCGCAGCCGTGGATCTCCCGAACGTACTCGCTGCGCACGCCGTGCTGCTTCAGCCGGATCACTTCCGGAAGCGCCAGATTGCGCAGGGCGGCGGCTTCGCGCATGGCGCGCAGATAGCCGGGCTCGACTCCCTGCGAATGCAGGTCGATCAGTTCCCTCGGAAGCAGCTTGCCCCATCCCGACTGGCTGACGCCCATTAGGAAATCGGCCGAGACGCCGTGGTCCTTCAAACTGACGATTTCGTCCACGGTCAGATCTCCGTACCCCGCGGCCACGAGCCCGGCCAGGAACGAACTCCTGGCCGCGGACGCAAGGACAACCGGCGGTTCCATCGCACGCGACCGCACCCGCGAGAACACAATCCAACGCGGCATGCGGGCGCCCGCGGCCACCAACGCTAGCAGGGCCAGGACCATGCCGGCGACACGCAGCGGCGAGCGGCGCGGCGCGAATTCGCGGCCGCGTCGCAGCAGCATTTCGATGCGGTAGCCCAGGTGGCTGGCGCTTTCGGCCATGCCCGTGGCCAGCAGCGCGCCGCGTTGCGCGCGGCAGACTTCAAACAGACGCGCCAGGCTGGCGGCGTAAGGACGGGCGTCCCCCAGATTTCCGACCACCCAATCGTCGCAGGCGATTTCGCGTTCCCGGTGGATGCGGTTCAGCACCCAGGCGGCTACGGGATGGAGCGCCAGCACCGCACCGGCAAGCCGCGCGGCCAGGTTGGTCCAATCGTCGCGGCGCGCGATGTGGGCCAGTTCGTGGAGCAGCACATGGTCCAGATCCGATGTGGTGAATTGGTTGAGAAGCGCCTCCGGCAGAATCACGGCTGGATGCAGAAAGCCGGCAGCCAAAGGCGAACGCAGGTCGTTGGACACCAGTAGCCGTACCTTCCGTGGTATGCCGCAGGTGAACAGCCATGCGTCGAAGTCTCGGCGCAATTCGGGCGGCGCCGGTCGGGCGCGGCGCTTGATACGCCGCAGGTAGCGATAGCTCCAGACGATGCGGACCAGCAGGAGAACGCTCACCACCGACCAGGCAGCGAAGACCCCAGCCGGCCAGTCGCCGGCGTTGACGGCCACAAACGGGGGCCGAAGGCCGGGGGCCAGGGGCCGGGGAAGCGAGGCCACTGACATAGGACCGGCAGATCGTTCTTCTCGGGGCTCTTGTGAGGCGGCTGAATTCATAGAGAAAGCCGGAGCCCCGGCCGCTGGCCCCCAGTCCCTCGCCCCGGTTCCCGTCACCAACGGCAGGATCACCACCACCGCCAGCACGGCCCACCACACCGCGTAGCGCGTGGCTGCGTTGATGCGGGGCGTGAACTTGAGCAGCAGCCATGCTGCTGCCGCTATGCCCGCCGCCTGCCACAGGCTGTTTAGCATCGCTTCGAGGACCTGGTTCATTGGGTCTCCTCGGCAATCAGTGAGCGGATTCTGCGCAGTTCCTTGGCGCTCAGCTCTTCGTCTTCGAGTAGGTTGAGCACCAGCAACTCCGGCGAGTTGCGGAAAAAGCGGCTCACCAGGTAGCGAACTGCGCTGCGGCCCGCCTCGTCGCGTCCCACCACCGCCTGGTAGACAAAAGCGCGGCCTTCCTTGGCTTTGGTGTGCCGCAGGTAGCCTTTCTCCTCCAGGATGCGTAGCGTGGTCAAGACCGTGTTGTAGGCCAAGCCCGGTTCCTGCGGCAGGGCTTCGGTTACCTCGCCTACGGTGGCCTGTCCCTTCTCCCAAATCACACCCATCAGCCGGAGTTCGGCCTCGGTGAGGTTCAGCGACTTCTTGCGAGCCAAGCGGCAGCCTCCACAACTAAGGAATTAAGAGTCTGTCTCAGTGTGAACCGGCTGGCGGCCGCTGTCAACTAGAAAATTAAGAGTTGCCGTGCCCACTACACTGGGAGAAGGAGATTCACATGAATCGAAGGCAACTCCTGGGCTCCGTCGCCGCGCTACCGGTTGTGGGTGCGGGCTTCTCCGCAGCCGCCGAGCAGCAGAAGCAGATGAAGATCACGGCGGTCGAAACCGACCTGCTGAAGCGGCCGCCGGGCACACCGGTCTACGATGCTATCCACCGCTTGAGCGTCGATAGCGGGTCGGTGGTGCTGCGCATTCGCACCGATGCCGGCATCACGGGTTGGGCCGACGTCTCGTTCGGCATGATTGCCGGCGGCCCGCGCGTGGTCCAGACCATCCTGGAACACGAGGTGAAACCCGTGCTGCTCGGGAAGGACCCGGCATTTCCGCGCCGCATCCGCGCCGACCTGTGGAAGGCGCTGGAGTACAACGGCGTCGGCGGCGTGGTGCAGTTCGCAATCGCCGCCGCCGATATCGCCATCTGGGACATCCTCGGCAAAAGCGCCGGCCTTCCGGTGTACAAGATGCTTGGGGCCTATCGCGACCGCATGCCTGTCTACTCGATGTGCGGTTGGTATTACGACAACGACGACGATCTCGCGCGCTATCGCCGCTCGCTGACCGACGCCATGGAGCAGGGTTATCGCGCCGTCAAGATCAAGGTGGGCCGCGGTCCCATCGAAGACGACGTGCGGCGCATTCGCCTGGCGCTCGACACCGTGGGAAAGGGCAAGCGCGTCATGGTGGACGCCAACCAGGTCTTCAACCGCAACGAGGCGCTGCGCCGCGGCCGCGTCTACCAGGAGATGGGCTGCTTCTGGTATGAAGAGCCGCTGCCGCCGCAAGATATGGAGGGCTTTACGCTGCTGGCCAAGGAATTGGACATGCGCATCGCCACCGGCGAGAATCTGGCCACCAAGTACGCGTTCGTCGATCTGATCGAACGGCGCGGCGCCGATGTGGTGCAGCCCGACAACCGGCGGGCGGGCGGCGTGACCGAATGGATGGAGATCGCCGCGATTGCCGATGGCCACGGGCTGGAACTGGCCAGCCACGGGGGCGGCTCGACGAATCTCAACATGCTGCTGGCCATGCCCAACGCGATCTATATGGAGACCAGCGGGCCGGGCAAAATGGTGGACGGCGAGGTGGCCGCCCCTGAAGCGCCGGGCATGGCGAGCGAGGTGGCGGAGGCGGAGATCCAAAAGTACAAGATCGGCTAAGTAGGCTTCAAATCCTGCATTCTTCTGGCAGAAAAATCTTCGGCGAGTGCGCTTGCGCCCTTTATCCATGCTGCTCCGGAGGTCCTCCGAAACACACACAACACCGGCCACCGGGCACTGACCACCAGCCACCGTCCCCGGCGGCCGCGGAAGTCACACCCCGTTCAATCCGGCGCCGCCGGAGGCCCAGTTGACTTCTAGCTTCTGTCTTCTTGCGCCACAGCCCGTTTGGTTCCGGCTATGCCGAGTTAGGAACGCGCCGTTTCCCTTTTCCCGACTGCTTCTTTGCCCTCTGTCGCGGCCCCCTTGACCGCAGAATGATAATGGCCTGTTTTCAGGGACGAGTAGCCCGTGCTTCGTGTGCGCCGAGCCTGCGCTCATTAGACGGGCCCGCGGCGACGCGGCCGCGCTTCCCGCTCCGCGGATTGAAGAGCCCGGACTGCGTAGGCCTGACGCAGTCTGTCGCACCGCTCAACTTGATATGCATCCCGCTCCTGGCCTCGGAAATAATTCCGCAGGCGTCGCGTGCGCTTTCAGACGCCGGACGCTGCGCAACGCAACTGAACGACTCGGGCGGACCCGGATTCAAGTTCCTGACGATCGTGTGCCTGCAATGGCTGAGTGCCGCAGACCGGCCTCACTCCTGGCGCAGCGCCTCCGTCGGATCGAGGCGCGCCGCCCTCCGCGCCGGCAGGTATCCGGCAGCCGCGGCCACCGCTGCCAGCAGAATGGCCGCCAGCAGCAGCAGCGAGTATTCCGCGGTCCCTAAACCGAACAGCATGCTGCGCAGGGCGCGGGCCATCACCACCGCGCCCGCGCCGCCCACGAGCGCGCTCACCCCGACCAGCACGCCCACCTCGCGCATCAACATGCCCGCCACCGTACGGCCCCGGGCGCCCAACGCCAGGCGAATCCCAATCTCCTGCGTGCGCCGCTCCACCGCATACGCGATCACGCCGTACACGCCAACGCTGGTGAGTGCGAGCGCCAGCAGCCCGAAACACGTGGAAAGTAGCGCCAATGTGCGTTCGCGCGCCAGTTTGGAATCGATGGCGTCGGCGAGCGAGGTGACTTCGCCGATCAGCAGGTTCGGGGCCAATTCGTGCAGCACGGCCCGCACAGGGGCTGCCAGTCGCGCGGGGTTGCCCGCGGTACGCAACATCACCGCGGTAGCCGGCGCCGGGTCCTGAGCCAGAGGCACGTATACCACCACGCCGAACCGGTCGCGCGGGTCGGCGAAGCGCACGTCGCGGGCAATGCCCACCACCTGTATCGCCTTTTTCGAACTGAACTGCCGGTCGCCGGAAACGAAGCGCCCCACGGCGCTCCCGCCGCCGAACAGGGTTGCCGCCGCGGTCTCACTTAACACCGCGACTTTGGGGGCATCGGCGCGATCCTCCGCCGAGAGGGGGCGGCCGGCCACGATCCGGATGCCCATGGTTTCGAAATAGCGCGGCGAGACGTGAACGAGCCGCACGAGGTCGCCCGCCTGGAACGGCCGGCCGGGCGACGAGAGGTAACCGGTATGCTGCATGGGGCCCATGATTCCAAAACCGGAGAGCGCAGCCGACTCCACTTCCGGCAGGCCATTCACTCGCTCGAACAGCGGTTGGCGAAGGGCATTGTGCCGGGCCATCAGATCCTTCGAGAACTGCACCGGCAGATCCACCATCAGGACGCCGTCGCCGCGGAAGCCAAAATCCTGATGGCGCAGGTTCCAGAGCGAGCGCACCAGGAGCGCTGCGCCGGAGAGCAGCAGCAACGCCATCGAGATCTGCGCGACCACCAGGGATTTGGCCAGCAGGTGTTTCGACCGGCCCGCCGTGTGGCCGCGCCAACTGGCCTGCAGTGCGGCGTGTAGATCCACCCGGGTTGCGGTCAGCGCCGGCGCCAAGCCGAAAAGACAAGTCGCAAGCACTGCGACTCCTGCCGTGAAACCCACGGCCCGCCATCCGATGCTCAGGGGAAGCTGCCAGTTGGCGCCTCCCGAGGCCAGCGTCACCAACGCGTGCGAACCGCGCCATGCCAACAGCAGCGCCAGCGACCCGCCCAAAGCCGCCAGCAGCAGGCTCTCGGTAAGTAATTGGCCGACCAGGCGCGCGCGCGCCGCACCTAAGGCCAGCCGCACTCCCATCTCGTGGGCGCGCGCGGTGGCACGGCTGAGCAGCAGGTTGGCCAGGTTGCAGCAGGCGATCAGCAACACCAGCCCTACTACTGCCATCAGGAACAGCAGAGGGCTCCTGTACGGGCCCTCGAGTTCGTTGATGCCGCCCGCGGCCGCTTCCAAATCGAGGCGGTGCTCGCGAACGTCGGCCCGCCGGCTGGTGACGTCGAGCAACTGGCGGTAGAGCGCGTCCAGGGATTGGCGCGCCGGTCCCCTCGGCAAGTCCGGACGAAGCCGCGCCATCACGGTCAGCCAGTTGCCGGCAGGCGCGTTGACCCAGTCCATCGCCAGCACTTGCGGCGCGAGCGCCATGGGTAGCCAGACGTCGGGAGCGCCGCCCACCCGCTCCCCGAAGAAGCCGGCGGGTGTTACCCCGATGATCGTGACGACGGTTTTGTTGATCTCCAGGACCTGGCCGATCGCAGCGGCGCTGCGGCTGAATTCGCGGTCCCAGAATGCATGGCTGATCAAGGCGACCGGAGCGCCCGCGCGGTCGTCGACCGCCGTGAACACACGGCCCAGGCTGGCGGTGACGCCGAGCACGCTGAAGTAGTCGCCGGTCACCAGCAGGCCCCGCGTAGACTGAAGCCGCCCGCGGCCCCGCAACACCGGGTCGTTGAGTGGGAAGTCGCTGCTGGCGAACATGCCGTCCAGCGCGCTCTGACGCGCCGCCATCTCTCGGTAGAGCGGGTAGGCGAAGTGGACCGGATTGCCATTTTCGCGAAGCTGGACCAGCACCAGGCCCTGCGGGTCCTTTACGGGAAGCGGGCGCAGCAGAACGGCATCCAGAACCTGGTAGATCGCGGCGTTGGCGCCGATGCCGAGAGCCAGAGTGATCACGGCCGCGGCGGTGAAGCCGGGGTTCTTGCGCAGTTGGCGCAGGCCGAACGCGAGGTCCTGTACAAAGGCGTCGCACCGGCCTCTTCTCGACAACCGGCTGAAGAGCATCAGCCAGGGCTTCATGATTCAGCCTCCAGTAAGCGATTCACCATGGCACGGTGCGCGACCAGTTCCGGGTCTCGGCTGCCAGGCTTCTGTTGAAAGTCAACCGGGGCTTCGTGCCCAACGACACTAATGCGGTTGCCCCCGTGCCGCCTTGTGGGTCTTGCCGTAGTTTGGCTCCATCATGAACTCAGCGACCTTGCAGTCGGGGCCCTTGGCGCTGGCATGGCGGAGCGGGTCCGCGGGCCGCAACCCGTAGACATTGACAAAACCGGAAAAGGTCGCCAGATAGACCTTTCCGTTCGCCACCGTGGGTGGAACGTATTTCGCGAAGTTGAATTTGTCTTCCGGCTCGGCGCAGTAAGATGTCCAGATCGGCGATAACGACTTTCCATCCGGTGTTATCTTGAAAGCGCGCAGCGCTCCCCGTACGATGTCGATCCAGGCATCGTCATGCATCGGAAGGGCGGCCCACAGAATACCGTCCTCCATCTGGTGCGCCGAAATCGATAAGAAGCCTCCTGGCATGCCAAGCCCAGCCTTAGGGCCCGTCGCCGAAGGCTTGGGTATAAACTTACCGTCTTGATCCGGGGAGGCTTTGGCATACGCAAAAGCTTTGATGTGATCCCGCTCCGGCCAGACGTAGAGCGACCCCCGCTGCAGGACTCCTCGCGAATCGACGTCGGCCCAAAACGCGGGCGCTCCATGAATGTGGTGATAGCCGGTCGCAAAAGCGAATAAACTGATCGGAAACCAGCCATACAGGAACTCGGGCTGCCAGCGATGGGCGGCCCAAAAGAACTGAATGGGCGGGTCGGTGTGGTCGTGCGGCCAGCCTCGTTTCTGCAAGCCGCCGGGCGAAGAACGCTTCACCAGGTACAGTTTGCCCTGCTTTCCGCCACCGACCACTTCATCGCTGCCCGGAAGCAACACCGGTCCGGAGGAACCCAGGTCCACGTCAAAGGCGTCCGCATTCAGAAAATTGACATTCGCGGGCGCGAACCATTCGGCCTTGCTCAAATCGGAAGATAGCTTAACGAAGTTACTGCCAAATTGTTTGCCTGCTTCGAAGCTGCCATTACCGGTCATCACATAAACGTTGCCGCTGTCGTCGGCCGCGGGACCGTTTCCTGCCTGCCAGACACCTCCCTTTCCCAATTTCGTTGGGTCTAAGTTAATGCCTGTGTCGGTTTCGCCGGGTCTTGAAATCATAAAAGGTTCGCCGAACTGACTCAGCTTACATGTCTTCGTGTCAAAGTCGAACGCGATCAGCATCCCGTGATACATTGGGCAGGGCGCGTCCTGGTGGGAGCCGAAGCCGACATAAATGCGCCCTTTGTTTAGCAACAATGCTGGGCGCTGAAGATTGATGCGCCCGCTGTCCATCGAACTGATCTGCCTTGGGTCCAGCAAGCCGCAGGGTTTTCCGATCTGCGCCTGTTCCGGTGGAGGCAGACGGATCTCCTGCGAGTCCCGCACGTCGCCGGTGCGTATGTCGAGCGCGAAGATCTTGTTGACCACGGGGCAGTCCGGGGTTGCTACCTGTTGGTCACAGTTCACGTACGGTTGGGCGATCGGGGCAATTTTGGCGACGAGAAACATCGTGTTCGTTTCTCTATAGATTACTGGTGTGCTGGTAACTCCAACGGAGGGATCGATGTTATACCTTCCGAGAGCTGCCCCGATGTCTCTGGGAATCCGGTTGACCGGTAGCGGCGGCCCCAACGGCTTTTCCCAGAGCAGTTCGCGGTTCCCCATCGAATCCAGATTCCCGTCCGCGTCGAAAGCATAGACCCAGTTCTCCATGGTGGCTACGTAGAGTACATTGCGGGTTCGGCCTTGAATCTCGATATTGGTGACGATCAATGGCTGGGCATAGATTTGGCCCCTCACACTGAGTGTGAAGAGCTTGCCGAAGGTCCCCGCATTGACGTTATCCGGCGTAAGACAGGTTTCCTCGAGGTTTGCGCCGGTGCGCGACGTATTGTTGCGGTGAGTGAGAACATCCACGAGCTTCCGCGGAGTACAAGGCGCGCCGCGGCCGCCGCTGCCAGGCATGCTCTGCCCGGACGGTGGCTCGCTTTGCGCCGGCGCAATGCCGGCGCCCACCGCGAGCGAGAATCCAAGCAGCGCCGTGGCGAGCTTTTGCATCCGAATAGAATATCATCTGCAGGCCATCGCGGATTCTTCATTCTCCCGGCCGTCGGCGCGAAGTGACTCGTTACCGGACGCCACGCCATCTGTCTGCCGAGCCACTAGAAATCCCCGCTGTAGCAAGCCCAGCAGCAGATCCTGGGAGGCCTGCCTCAGCGCCCGATTCGCAAAGGCCGCCACCTGCCCCTCGGGCTGTGGACCCTGGCCGTTCTGGACAAAGCGATCAACTACCTCTTGCGCAGGGTATTGACCGTTGAGCATGGTCAAGAGGGGCTGGAATGAACCCCCCACTTCCATCTCCAGGCCTGACACCTTGTCATAGACCGCGTAGGATTCCTGCGGGATGTCGTAACGCTGGATCTCGACGTTGGGAGACAAGGCAAGAACCACCCCTGGTTGCCACCCGTCGCCCGGCGCTTCTGCCGGTTTGTTCCCGGCCGGGAGCTCGCCGTGCTTCATCACGGTATAGGTCAGGCAACCGCCTTGACATCCCCAGAGCGTCCGGTATTGACATGTGGTGCACTCCTCCATCGGAAACAGCCGGCATTGATATAAGCTCATCGCCTCCCGATAGTAAGCCTGAATTTCCTCCAGGTTCTGGAACTCGTCCAGGTGGCGATTCCACAGTTTGGAGAGGCAGAAGCAGCACCACACGGTAAGGTCCGGGCCGATATCCACGATGGGATCGCAGCGCATGTTGCGCTTGAGATCCAAGACACCCTCCAGGAGCAGCTCTCCGGCCTGTTCGTGATTGAAAATACACAATGGAACCACGTTGTCGAGCTTAACCTCGACGCCGAGAGCCTTCGCCTGTCTCACAAAGTCCACCACGAAGGGCGCCACACGCTTTTGGTCTTCCAGCTTCAAATAGGTGTTCCGCGCCCCCAGAACCGGAAGCGAAAAGCTCATGCGCACCTTGTCGATGCGATAGCACCTGACCAGATCCAGCAGGTATTCGCAGCGGGGTTGCGTTTCAAAAATGTTGAAGCTCATGGTCACGTTCCCGCGCGGTGCCACTTCGCCGACGTTCCGCTGGATCCGGTCCCAGATCTTCGGCGGATAGTTGTCGGGGTGGTCTATGTTCAGCAGGAAGAACAAACGATGCGGCGAAATGCGATTGAACAGAGTGTTGTAACTCTCAGGCCAGGTGGCGTTGCTGAGCACGTCTACGCGCATTCCCGCCTCCAGCGCCATTTGCATGATGCGGGGGAACTGGGGGTGCAGCGTAGGCTCGCCTCCCATGGCACGGAAGATAGGGTGACCCGATCGCTGCAAAAAGTCGATGACCTTGGTTACATCGGTCAGTGACATCGTCTGGTTGCGGCTGTCCTGGAGTTTCTGCTGCGCAAAACAGTAAGTGCAGTTGAGATTACACTTGGTCGTCAGAAGTACATTGGCCATCCCGCTGCTCCCACCTTATCGAGCCTCGGCCGGCAGCCCCGATTCGAGCCGCTGGCCGAGGCGTTTTCAGGCCTCCCGAAGTCAGGGAACCCGTGTTGGGGCCTGTCCCTTATCTGCGTCGCATCCGGAGGGCGGCGACTTCGGCGCCGAATTCCCTGCCCGCAACGTTGAAGACATAGCCAATCGGATAGAAGATTGGGTTAAAAAGCGCATAGTAGAGTGGTCTGTAACTTACGACATGATAGAAGATCGTCTTCTTCCACCACTGGTCGATAGGGTAGCCTACGGGATAGACACCCACGGGTCCCCGGCCAATACGCCCGCCCTTGAACTCGTGGATTAAGTTCGTCAGGGCGCCGACCCGCTTCAGTTGTTGTACTTCTGTATCCGATAGTTCCACGCCGTGCTCCTTGGCGACGGCAATTGGGTCGTGGAATAGCCGGGCTTTCAGCTTAGGGTCCTGGTCGCATGCTTCCATCATCTTCCTGATCGCGACCTCGTTTGGCATTGCGTACCTCCTTTGCACCAGGTTCATCTTGGCCTTCCTGGCCGGCATCAATTATACGCCGTATTTAATATATTTAGATCTTTTACTCTATTGAAATCTTTCGATAGTCCTCGCGTCTGGGCATCCTCGGGGGAACACCCGAGAGCCCGCCGCCAGGCGTCCTCGGGCCTCGCGCGAGACATTGGCCTGCCGAAACCTCAAACCCGCCCCCGATCCCGCCACGGGCCGCCCGTGGCATGGAACTCCGCGTTTCTCCGAGTCTCTGCGCCTCCCCGGTGAACCCACGCCCCGCCGTTCTATCATGAGTCAATGCCGTCCCGTCGTCTCGCTATCCCGGTTCTCATCGCCGCCGCCGCTGCCTTCCAGGGCTTGTCCCAAACCTCCGTCTCCCTGACCCCAGACCTCCTTAACGGCCTCCAGTGGCGCAGCATTGGACCCGCCGCGACCGGCGGGCGCATCGCCGACCTCGCGGTGTCCAAGGTCCCTGGCCAGCCCGTGGAAATCTACGTCGCCACCACCTCGGGCGGCATCTTCAAGAGTCTCAATGAAGGCGTATCGTTCGCGCCGATCTTCGATAAAGCCGGCGGCATAATGTCCATCGGCGCCATCGCCGTGGCGCCGTCCAATCCCGCGGTCGTCTGGGCCGGCACCGGCGAGGCCGACAACAGGCAGAGTTCCTCCTGGGGAGACGGTGTCTATAAATCCACCAACGGCGGCGCCACCTGGCAACGCATGGGCTTGGAAGAAACCCGCCACGTGGGCAAAATCCTCATCCACCCCACCGACCCCAACACCGTCTACATCGCTGCGGTCGGGCATCTCTGGGGCGGAAACCCGGAGCGCGGCGTCTTCAAGACGGTCGATGGCGGACGCACCTGGAAGCGGGTTCTCTATAAGGACGAAAACACCGGCGCCATCGACCTGGCTATGGACCCGAAGAACCCCGACGTGGTTTTCGCCGCACTGTACCAGCGACAGCGCAAAGGCTGGGGCTTCAACGGCGGCGGTCCCGGCAGCGGCATTTATCGAACCAGCGATGGCGGCGCCACCTGGACCGAGTTGAAGAACGGACTGCCCGCAGGCGACAAAGGCCGCATCGGCCTGGCCATATTTCCCGGCGATAACCGCATGATCTATGCCATCGTGGAAGCCGACGGCGCAGCCCAATCCGGACGAGGCGGCGGGGGCGGACGCGGTGGACGTGGTGGACGTGGTGGCGCGGCGCCCGGTGGCGAGGCCGCGCCGGTGACCGGCCAGGGCGGCGGCGTCTTTCGCAGTCTCGACCAGGGCGAAACCTGGGAGCATCTCTCGAGCCTGAATCCCCGGCCCAGTTATTACAGCCGCATCTACCTCGACCCCAAGGACGCCAACCGCGTCTACCTCATGGGCTCGAATCGCGGCCTATACGTTTCCGACGACGCCGGCCACAGCTTCCGCGACGTCTTCAGCAATGTTCACGGCGAGGACCACGTGCTCTGGATCGACCCGGAAAACCCCAATCGCCTCGTGATCGGCGGCGATGGCGGCGTCTCCATCTCGTACGACCGCGGCCTCACCTGGCTCTTCCGCCTCAACCTTCCCATCGGCCAGTTCTACAACATCGCCGTCAACAACCAGGACCCCTTTCTGGTCTGCGGCGGGCTCCAGGACAACGGAAGCTGGTGTACCCCAACCGCCACCAACATAGGCTACGGCATCTCCTTCAAGGAGGCCTTCAACATCGGCGGCGGCGATGGCATGCAGACGGTATTCGAGGGCGACGACCACACGGTTTTGGTCAGCTCGCAGAACGGCGTCACCAGCCGGCTTGACCTGAAGAGCATGGAACGCCAGTCCATCGGCCCGGTCCAATCGCTGGAACGGCCGCTGCCCTCCAAGCCGGCATACCGCTGGTATTGGACCACCCCGCTGATCGTTTCCAGCCATAACCCGAACACCATTTACACCGGCGCCAACGTGTTGTTCCGGTCCGGCGACCGCGGCCTGAACTGGACCGCCATCAGCCCCGACCTGACCGCCGAAATCGATCGCGAAAAGCTCAAGCTGATGGGAGCGCCGATCCCCCGGAACGCACTTTCCCGCAATGACGGGCAGGCGAACTTCAGTGCCTTGACCGCGATCGCCGAATCGCCGCTGGACCCGAACGTTCTCTATACGGGCGCCGACGATGGGACGGTCCAGATGACTCGCGATGGCGGGCAGCACTGGACCAATATCACCGCTAACCTGCGCGGTCTGCCGCCGATGCTCAATATCAGCGGCCTGGTGGCTTCGAAGTTCGCCGCCGGGCGCCTGTACCTCACGGCGGATGGCCATTTCAACGACGATTACCACCCGTACATTTTCGTTAGCGAGGATTTCGGGCAGACCTGGCGGGCGATCGCAGGCGGCCTGCCCATGACTTCGGCGCATCGCATTCGCGAGCATCCGGCCAATCCCAATTTTCTGGTGGCCGGGCTGGAGATGGGCGCCTATGCGACCTTCGATGGCTGCGCCCACTGGACGCCGCTCGGCGCCGGCCTGCCGCCCGTGCCTGTCTACGACCTGGTCTTTCAAGAACGCGCCGGCGCCCTGGTGCTGGGCACGCATGGGCGCGGTATCTGGGTGCTGGACCACACCGAGCCGCTGGCGCAACTGACGCCCGAGATACTCAGCGGCGGCGTCCACCTGTTTCCGCCGCCGCCCGCGCACAACCAGAGCATTTACAGTGGCCAGTTCTGGTTCGGCTCGGGCGAGTTCTTCGCGCCCAATCCGCCCTTCGGCGGGGTCCTCACGTACTATCTGCCTGGGCCGGTCCCCAGTGAAGTGCAGATTAGGATAGCGGATGCGTCAGGTAAGGTCGTGCGCGTGCTGCGCGGTCCGGCGCGGCCGGGCCTGAACCGCACCTGCTGGGACTTGCGCCTGGCTGCGCCGCTCCCCGAACACGGCCAACCGCAAGTGGGCAGTTGCACCAATGGCGGCGCCAGCCTCTTCGGCGGGCGCTTCGGCATAGGCCCCATCGTGATGCCCGGCAAGTATTCCGTGACCTTGACCGTACCGGGCGGCGCGCCCCAGCAAGTGGAAATGGCCGTGCTGCCCGATCCGCTCTTTCCGATTTCCGATGTCGACCGCGGAGCCCGGCAGTCCGCCCTGATGAGCGCCTACACCTTGCAGCAACAATTGGCGCAGTCGCGCGATGCCGCGCAGGCCCTCACCAGCCAGATGGCTGCCATGCGGCAATATCTGAATGGAGCGGGAGAGAGCGGACGCTCGGCGCTGGCGGCGCTGGACCACGCAGCCGCCGGACTCCCGCGTGCGCAGAACCAGGTGGACCAGGCGATGAACGCCGCCGCCAACGTGCAGAGCGCGATCGACGGCTACGCGGGCCTGCCGACTGGCGCGCAGCTTCGCCAACTGGATTGGGCCTGGGAGGACGCCGCGGCCGGGGTGTCGGCGCTGAACCAGGTGATCCAGCAGGACATGCCCCCGGTCTACGCATCCATCGGTGGCGCCGTCCACTACCCGGAAATCAAGCCGGTGGCCGCGCCAGCCAGGTGACACGGCCCTCCCGGCCTGTGTTGCTTTTCTCTTCCTGCTTCCGAAATATCGCCATCGCCGCCCGCGCCCGCTTCCGCATCATGGATTCAAACGAAACGCGGGGCACGTCGATGAGCTTTCTCAACTCCGCCGCCCGCAGCAGCCGTTGAACCGCATTGGGCATGCGCGCGGCCGCCCGCCCGAAAGCAACTGGCGAGGCGGCCCGCATGCCCGCGATCGCCCGGTAGTAGCCCTGCTGCCCCTGCACTTTCTGACAGCCTGTCACCAGCGCTCCCAGCACTTCGTGGCTCTCGTCGAGTTGCGCCACCACGCCGCCCCACTCATCGAGGAACGGGCACAGCGGCAGCAGCGTGGCCGGCGAGCGGCGCAGCGCCTTGACCGGGCGCAGCGGATAGTGCCGGTGGCCTTCGGCCGACATGCCTGTGTGCTGATACACGCGAACCGCCACCGCGAAGCGGCCGCGCGCCGAAAGGTGTTCCATGAGCGGCGCGGTTAGCGGAGTGCGCTTCCAGAAGCCCATCCCTTGCGTAAGGTCGCCGCGGTTATGCGCCAAAGTCATCGAGAGCCGCAGCAGGTCGAGTTCGGCATCGCGTTCCTCGGCTACCGCATCGAAGACCGCCTGTTCGCGATCGATCTCGGCCTCGATGGCGGCCTGCGCCTCTTCGGCGGACGCGAGATCGCCAAGTTCGAGCAAGCGGCCCAAACCGCCCGCGATGGCGCTCCATTGTTCGCCGTTATGGCCGCTGACGCCGCGGATGGCCCGGATCGAGATGCCATCCTCAGTCCAGGCGCGCGAGGCCAGGGCCAGGCGCAGCATGGGCCGCAGCGCATCGGGGTCGCGCGATTCGCGCCAGAGGATGCCGCGGATTTTGGTGTCGACGTCGGTGGGCACGAACGTCGCCACGGTAGCGTGGTGGCAGGCCAGGCAGAAGGCGAAGTAGTCCTGCAGTTGTTCTGCGGGGCTGAGGTTGGGCCGCAGGATGTTCTCCCAATTGGCCAGAATGTGCAGGAAGCCATCCGGGGAGTGGCCGAGTTCGATGAGGCGGCCGGCCTTCGTCGACTGAAGCCGCGGCTCCAGGAACGGAGCCGTGTTGCGCACCTGCGCAATCAGCGTCTCCGGCCCGATCCACTGGGCCCAGGCGTCGCGCGGTGGCTTGCGGAGCGGGGAGGGCAAAGTACCAGTATGCCGCAGTTGTATATAATAAACGCTCAGAGGCGGATGGATCATGTTCTTGCAGCGTGGTTTGATATTGACCTTAGGGATGCTGACGGCAATGGCCGCGTTCCCGGCGGATTCGGTGCTCGTAGTCGATCGCGGGTTACCGCAGGTGAACCTGAATAATGCCTCCGGTCCGGTTCGCAGCAATGTCCGGTGGGGTTGGCACGACCATGGATTTCTCGGGGACGACTTCACCGTTGGCCTCCCCGGTGAACGGTGGGTGATTGATTCCATCCGGACATGGGCCGTGCCTGGCGGTTCGGCGGCGAATTTTCCACACCTCGGCGACTACTTTCAGGATGTGCGGCTCCACTTCGGAAAGGGCGATGTGACGCCGCTATCCACGGCGCAGCTATCGCCGGGTAGTGACGATACCAGCAACGCGGATGTCCGCATCTCGGAGGCCAGCGCCGGCGGCGCCCTTCTCTACGACGATTTTGGCACCTCCCTGCGAGTGTGGCAGATCGATTTCAACAACCTCAACGTGGCCGTGGAGGGTGGGGTGCAGTACCGGTTTGGCGTGTGGGGTAATGGACGCCCCGTTCCGGGCTCGGAGGGTAAGGCGTTCACGTGGTACAACCACGCATCCAATGCCGCGCTGAGCGGAAATCGTCAGCAGGGAGCGGACGGCGTATTGCTGCTTTTTGACGCCGCCGGCCGATCCGAAGGCGCCTTCAACACCGAGGGTAACGGTTGGGACAAACCCGCGGATATCAATGTCCAGGTCTTTGCCCATCGGGTCGACTCGCGCCATACCGCGGGAACCAAGACCCGGCAATAGAACCGCAGCGGATCACTTCTCCGGGTCGTAGCTCTTCAGCCGGCGAATCCAAATGTTGCGGTACCGTACCGGATTGTTGTGGTCCTGCAGCATCAGCGGTTCCTCGGCTCCGTGCGCCGTGTAGTGGGCCACCTGGCGATAGACCATGGGCCCCATCAGCTCCTTGTGGTGGTGCACCATCACCCCGTTGTAAAGCACGGTAACAAAGGCCGGCCGCACCAATTTCTGGCCGTCGAAACGCGGGGCATCGAAGAGAATGTCGTAGGTGTTCCACTCGCCCGGCTTGCGGACCGGGTTGGCCAGCGGCGGCCACTGTCCGTAGATCGCGCCTGCCTGCCCATCGGCGTAGGTGGGGTTCTGGTACATGTCCAGCACCTGAATTTCATAGCGGCTCATCAGCAGGACGCCGCTGTTGCCGCGGCCCTGGCTCGTGCCCTTGACCTCGGTGGGCGACGACCACTCCACGTGAAGCTGGCAATCGCCAAACTTTTCGCGCGTGAACAGACCGCCGGTTCGCGCTCCCACTTCGAAATAGCCGTCGCCGACTTTCCAGGTTGGATCCACCAACTTCTCGACGTTTCCTTCCTTCAGGTGCTGCACCCAATGGGAAAGGTCCTTACCGGCGAACAGGACGATGGCGTCGGACGGAGGTCCGCCCGGAGTCGACGACGGAACAACGGCTGGCGGGTGCGGGCGGTCGGGATCATGGACGTGCCAAGGCAGGCCGGGCAACATGGGGGTGTCCTTGAAGCCGAGATCGCCGGGTGTCGGCTGTTGCGCGCCGGCGGTCAGAGCGAGGGCAAGGGCAAGGAGGACAAGGGTGTGGAGGAGACGCATGTCCTCAAGGTTACCGCGATTGCGAAGGATCCACGAAGCCGCGACCTCCGCTCCTCTGCAGCCAAACCTCGGTCCACGCATTCGATCCGGCCGGCGGACCCGAACTTCAACTGGCCTGGTCCCATCATTTCCCGCTTTTGATTTCTCCGTGCGGCTTCTTCTGTGTAATCTCTTCGTATGTGTCCTTGATTTGCGCCTTGAACGACGGTCCCACCCATTTCTTGACGTTGTCCGGTACATCCACCGTTTGCAGATCGTCGAGCTTCTTGCCCTGAGCGACAGCGTCCGCAACCCCCTTATGCAGGGCGGTCATATATTGCGCCTGACCTTCCAGTACCTCGGGGCCGCCTGGCTCGCCGTGGCCTGGAAGCACAGTCTTGATTTTCAGCTTCTGCGCCTTGCGGATCACGCTCGGCCAATTGGCGATGTTGCCGTCGCCGGTGTAGTTGTGAGGACCGTTAGCCACGGCGTCTCCGGTGCACAAGATCTGCTCCTTCGGCAAATAGACGAAGCCGTCGCCCCGCGTGTGCGCCCAGCCAAAATAGTGGAACTCCACGCGGCGGGTGCCGTCGTTGAGGACGAACACCGCTTTGTCGAAGGACTGCTTCGGAGGTTCGGGACCGCTGCGGTTCAATTCGCGCACGTCCGCTCGCGCCTTCGCCGCGGCCTCCCACGCCGCGGGCTCGTTGCGCTTCATCTCCTCGGCGACGCCTTTGTAGGCCAGCGTGATTGCGCCTGCTTCGGTCCACAGGGAGTTGCCGTAGGAGTGGTCGCCGTGATGATGCGTGTCGAAAACATACTTTACCGGTTTGGTGGAGACTCGCTTCGCATCGGCCATCGCGGCGCGGGCGCCCGAGGGAAAGTTGGCGTCCACCACGATCAGGTAGTCCTTCATCTCGATGATGATGTTGTTGCAGTGGCCGAGGTTCTGCAGGTCACCCTCCCGGAACCAGACGCCGGGCACGATCGGCTGCACGGTTTCCGGCTTGGCGTCCGTGCGGGAGACGAGAAGGGCCGTGGCTGCTAGCACGGCGAACATAGTCAGCAAGAGGATTCGACGCATGAGAAACAGTCTACTAAAACGAGCGCTCGACGCCACCGGTCGCAGGCGCTCGTCTGGCGGCAGGTGTGCGGCGTAGGCGCAGGTCATTGCCAAGCCACGCCGGAACCCGAATCACCTCACAGATTTCGCTCAGGAGAGGCCCGGGCCCCCGGCCCCTTGTTTCCCCGCTCAATGAACGCCGCCCTCTGTCGGCGCCTGTGCTCCGCGTCCAGAACTCCCTTTCAACCTAGCCACCTTCCCGACAACGTTTGCCCACTCCAGGCGGCCTCGGGGAGGGGCTTCTTGTTAGCTACTCGTACCGCAACGCCACCACCGGGTTCACGTGCGCGGCGCGGCGCGCGGGTACGTAGCTGGCCAGGGCTGCCACCGCCAGCAGCAGGGCCACGACTCCGGCGAACACCAGCGGGTCCGTAGGGCTGACGCCGAAGAGCATGCTGCGCAGCAGCCGTGTGAGTGCCAGGGCTCCCGCCATGCCGAGCAATACTCCGGCCGCAGCCAGCGCCAGCGCCTGGCGCAACACCATGCGCACCACGGCGCCGGAACGCGCTCCCAGCGCCATGCGCACGCCGATTTCCTGGGTGCGCCGCGACACTGAAAACGACATCACGCCGTAGATCCCTACCGCCGCCAGCACCAGAGCGACCACCGCGAAACCACTGAGCACCGTGGTGGAGAGGCGCTCGGTAGCCATGGAGCGTGCTACCGTCTCGCTCATCGCCTGCTCTTGCGACACCGTCACGCCGCGGTCCAGGCTGAGGACCACGCTGCGCAGAACCGGAGCGAAGCGGGCCGCGTCCGAAGTGGTCCTCACCGCGATGAACGGAGTGGCCATGGGCGGCTGGGTGTACGCGAAGTACAACTCAGCCAGTGGCTCTTTGGCGAGACCTTCGTGGTGAAGGTCGCCTACCACGCCGACAATGGTGATCCAGGATGGCGACTGCCCGGGTTGCGGCCGTCCCGTGGTGAAGCGCCTGCCCACGGCATCCTCGGTGGGCCAGAAGCGGCGGGCCAGTGTTTCGCTGACCACAGCTACGGGCGGTGTCGAAAGATTATCTTGTTCCGACAACAAACGCCCGCGCTTGAGCGGAATCGCCAGCGCGTTGAAGTACCCCGGACTGGCGGTCCGCACCCACACGATGTGCTGCTCGCCTGGCCGCGGTGCGGCCCATCCTTCGGGATAAATGTCCATTCCGTTGTTGCTCCCCGACATGGGCAACAGGCTGGTGACGCCCGCCGCCTTGATGCCTGGGGTGCCTTCCAGTTTCTCGATTAACTGCTTCAGGAAGAGCCGGCGTGGGGCGGCCTGCGTATATTTCGCGATGCCCAGGTTGGCCGTCAGCACACCCGCGGGATTGAAGCCGGGGTTGACCTCTCGAAGCCGTCCGAAACTGCGGATCAGCAGGCCGGCCCCGGTTACCAGCATGAGCGCCAGCGCCGTCTCCGCCACCACCAGGGCGGAACGGAGGCGATTGCGGCTCTTGCTATCTCCGCCGCGCGATCCCGACTTCAATGCCTCGTTCAGAGCGCCGTACCGCACCGTGGCGATGGCTGGCGCCAGGCCGAAAAACACGGTGGTGATCAGCGAGATTCCAACCGTATAGGCCAACACGGCGCCATTGATGCCGGCATGGTCGAGCAGAGGCACGCCCTCGCCGGCGAAGCGCGTGAGCCCGGTCACAATCCAGTGCGCCAACACAACTCCGGCCCCCGCGCCGCATGCCGTAAGCAGCAGGCTCTCACTCAAAAGTTGGCGCGCCATGCGCCCGCGGCTGGCGCCCAGGGCGGTGCGCACCGCCATCTCGCGATGGCGTGCACCGGCCCGCGCCAGCAGCAGGTTGGCCACGTTGGCACAGGCCATCAACAAAACCAGCGCCACCGCGCCGAGCAGCACCAACAGGCTGCCGTGTACGTCGCGCGTGATGAATTCGCGCAGTCCCCAAACGCGTGCATTTTTGACCAGGCTGTTGGGATACTGCTCGCCGACGCGCCGTCCGGCCGCAGCCAACTCAGCTTGCGCCTGTTCCATGGTCACACCGCGCTTCAGGCGGCCGAAAACCGTGACGGACTGGCTCAAAGTGTCGCGGTCACGGCCGTTGGAAAACGCTAACGGCCGGAAGGCATCGACCTTGCGCCCGGCAAGTTCGAATTCGCGCGGCAGCACGCCTACCACCACGTAGTTGTCGGCATCCAGCCTTACCAGGCTGCCCACCGCCCCAGGATTTCCGCCGAAGCGCCGCTGCCACAGGCCCCAGCTCAACACCACCGCGCGTGTACCGCCCGGGGCGTCTTCTTCGGGCAGAAAGCCCCGGCCCTGGGCGAAGGGCGTGCCAATCATCGGAAAGAAGTTGGCGTTTACCTTCCACACCGTGACCCGCTCCGGCTCTACGCTGCCGGAGGCGCTCAACGCCGCGCCCCCCGGTTGTGCGGCGGCAAGCTCCTCGTAGGACTGGCAGGTTCGCCGCAACTCCAGAACATCCGCGTAAAACACGTTGTGGAACGGGATATTTCTGGCGGGCCACGATCCCCAAATCTGCACCATGCGGTCCGGCTCGCGGTAGCACGGGAACGGACGCAGCAGAATGGAATACACCACGCTGAAGACCGCCGTGTTAGCGCCTATGCCCAGGGCGAGCGCGAACACCGCCACCGTGGTGGCCCCCGGCGTGCGCAGCATGGTGCGCACACCATATCGGAGATCGCGCGGCAACTTTCGCATAGATATAAAGACACCGCTATCCGAAAATTGTTCCCCGCCGTCCCTGCCACCTGCGGCTCACCGGGCGCTCTGGCGATCCAGGCGCATGTACACGGTCCTACACCGCTTCCATCGCCCCCACTTCTTCCGCGTCCCCATTCTCCGCCAGCCGGTGCATCAACTCCGCCCCATACTCGAACCCCTTGTCGAATGCCCGCAGATTCAGCCCCTGCATCGCTGGCGGCACCGAATCCGCCACGGCCTTCCGCAGTGCGTCCGGGTCCAGCAAGTTGGTAACTGCTCCAAAGAACCCCACCATCACGATGTTCAGCACCACTTTCTTGCCGATCTCTTCCGCTAGTCGCGTTGCCGGCACGCCGAACGCCCGCACCCCGTTCGGGATCCGGTCGATTCGCACCAGTTCCTGCTCGGTAATCAGAATCCCGCCCGGCTTCAACTGCGGCGCGAAGCGCGTGTACGCCTCCTGCGACATCACTACTAAGATATCCGGGTGCGTCACATACGGGTACAAAACGGGCTCGCTCGAGAGAATCACCTGTGCGCTCGAGGACCCGCCGCGCGCCTCCGGGCCGAAGCTCTGCGTCATGCACGCATAGCCGCCTTGGAAGATGGCCTCAGCCTTGCCGATTACCGCCGCCGCCAGAATCACGCCCTGGCCGCCGAATCCCGCAATGCGGACTTCTTTCAACATTCGCTGCATGAGACCTCCGGATCCGCGTAACGGTCGCCTAGCGACTCCGTCATCTGGGCCTTGAGCAACTCGAAATAGTCGGGCCGGTCGCGGTCCACGAACTTACCCACGACGATCTCGCCCGCCTTGGTCAGCGCGCACTCGCTGGTCGGCGCGCCGTGGCGCACCTTGCTGACTTGCTTGTAGAATTTCATGGCGTCTAACCCGTCACCCATCTTGTTGCGTCTCTGGTAGAGTGTCGGGCAGGGCGACAACACCTCGATGAAACAGAATCCCTTCTTATTCAGCATCTCGGCCATCGACCGGGCCAGTTGCTTCACGTGGTAAGTGGTCCACCGCGCCACATATGCCGCGCCGGCCGCCTCGGCCAGCTGCACCAGGTTGAACGACGGCTCGAACACCCCGTAGGGCGACGTCGCCGAAATCACCTGCCCCGGTGTGGTGGGGGCCGTTTGCCCGCCCGTCATGGCGTAAGTCAGGTTATTCACGCAGACCACCTTGATATCCATGTTGCGACGCGCGGCGTGAATAAAATGGTTGCCGCCGATCGCGAACAGGTCGCCATCGCCCGAATAGACCACCACCTGCAACTCCGGGTTCGAGAGCTTCAGTCCCGTCGCAAACGGAATGGCGCGGCCGTGCGTGGTGTGGAAGGAGTCCAGGTTGGCGTACCCCGCCACGCGCCCGGTGCAGCCGATCCCGGAAACCACCGCCACCTTATCGAGATTGGCCTTGGAATCCAGCAACGCGCGCGTGAAACAGTTGACCGTCGTGCCGATCCCGCAGCCCGGGCACCAGATGTGGGGCATCCGATCCATGCGGAGGAAGGGCTCGACGGGATTGCGCGCGTCAGCCGGAATCTCCATCGGAAGTTCTAACGTCGCTTCGGTCATCGCGCTGCCTCCACAATCGCTGCGATAATCGTTGCCGGATCGTGCACCGTTCCGCCCGCGTGCGGCACCGAAATCACCCTGGCCTTGCCCGCAGCCGACCGCTCTACTTCGCGCACCATTTGACCCAGGTTGAGTTCCGCCACCACGAACGCCTTCACCCGGCCGGCCAGTTCCCGGATGTGCTGCTCGGGGAACGGCCACGCCGAGATGATCCGGAACTTGCCGGCGCGCACACCCCGCTCGCGCGCCAGTTGCAGCGCCCGTTGCGCCACCCGCGACGTGATTCCGTACGAAACCACCACTACTTCGGCGTCCTCCAGGTGCTCGGTCTCGCACAGCGCCCGCCCGTTGCTGAACGGCTTCAGTTTGTCCTGCAGGCGCCGCACCAGTTTGTCCTGCGTCTCCACGTTCATGCTCGGGTAACCGCGCTCGTCGTGGGTCAGGCCGGTCACGTGGAAGTGGTATCCGTCGCCTGCCTTCACCATGTCCGGAACCAGGTCGGCCTTGGGCTCGAACAGGCGAAACTCTTCGGGCGTCCGCTTGGTGTATCGCCGGGGAGTGATCGCGATCGCTCCGGCTTCGGGAATGACCACCTTTTCCGTCATGTGTCCCACGCACTCATCCAGCATCATCATGACCGGAACGCGGAATTCCTCGGCCAGGTTGAAGCCGGTGATGGTCAGATCGAAACACTCCTGCGGCGAGTTCGGGCAGAGCGCGATGATGCCGTAATCGCCGTGCGACCCCCATCTGGCTTGCATCATGTCCGCCTGGGCCGGCAGGGTCGGGAGGCCCGTCGAAGGCCCGCCGCGCTGCACGTTGACGAAGACGCACGGCGTTTCCGTGATGGCCGCGTAGCCGATATGCTCCATCATCAGCGAGAAGCCCGGTCCCGAGGTCACCGTGAAGGCCTTGGCCCCGCCCCAGACCGCGCCCTGAATCGCAATCGAGGCGGCCAGTTCGTCCTCCATCTGGATGAAGATCCCGCCGACAGTGGGGATTCTCACCGCAAACCGTTCGACTACTTCCGTCGACGGCGTAATCGGATAACCTGCGGCAAATCGCGCACCTGCCGCGAGGGTTCCCTCACAGCATGCATGGTCGCCGTCGAGAAAATGGACACCCGTCAGAACCCCTTTGGGATCAGCGTGCATAGCGCGCTCCAAAGATGGCAAAATCGGGACAGTACATTCCACACAGGTCGCAGCCGCTGCACTTCTCTCCCGCGACCACGTGTGGCGGATGGTAACCCTTTGAATTGAAAGCGGATGAGAGCGAAAGTACGTGTGTGGGGCAAAACTCCACGCAAAACCCGCAGCCCTTGCATCGTTCCACCGTAACTGCAACAAAACCCTTGGCCATGAATGCCCTCCAATATGAGCACCGGCTGATCCGTATGCACGGGAGTGGCCATTCAATACTATTGAGGTCTTAAATTGCCCGTAAAGAAGTACATGGCAGTCCGACTCGCCCGCCTGAACAGGTTCTTGGCCCCTACAATCGCTTCGCCACCACCAGCGTAATATCGTCGGCCTGCGGGGCGCCGGAGCAGAATTCGGTGAGCGCCTTGGTCACCGCTTCCACAATCGTCGTGGCGGGCTGGTGACGATTGGCTTTCAGCACCTCGACGAACCGCGCCTCGTCGAATTCGTCATAGGCGGGATTGTTGGCTTCGGTGACACCGTCGCTGTACAGCACCAGCATGTCGCCGTGATCCAGGTGGGCATGCATCTCCGAATAGGACGCGATGGTGACAATTCCCAGCACGGTGCCGCCCCCTTCCAGCATTTCGGCGTCGCCGTTGGCTCGCACCAGGATGGGCGGATTATGGCCGGCATTGGCATAGGCCAGGTCGCCCGTGGCCGGATCCAGCACGCAATAGAAAAATGTGATGAACCGGTTGCTCAGACGCTTGAGGCAGGTGGCCTTGTTCAGGCGCACCATGAACGCGCCGAGGTCGGCGGGATCTTCGGCCAGCACTTGGACGCGGGCCTGCAGCGCCATCATCATCAGCGAGGCCGGCATACCCTTGCCGGAAACGTCGCCCAGGGTGAGCCCGACCTTGCCGTTCGGGTACGGGAAGAAGTCGTAGTAGTCGCCGCCTACGGTGCGGCACGCCGCGTTGAAACCCGCCAGTTCGGCGCCCGCCACGACCGGCGCTTTATCGGGCAGCATGCGGCCCTGGATATCGGCGGCCTGGTCGAGATCGCGCTTCATGATGCGCTCGGCCGCTTCCACTTCCGCCAGGCGCGCGTTTTCGATGCGGATGGCGGCCACATTGGCCATCACGGCGAGAAGTTCGAGGTCGCTCTTGGTGAATTCGCGCAGGATGAATGGAGAATCCAGGTAGATCAGGCCGATGATCCGGTCCTTCACCTGCAGTGGGGCCGCCATCATGGTGTGGACCTTCTGCTCCACGATGCTCACGCGCCCTTTGAAGACATCGTCCAACTGGGCGTCTCTAACCAGGATCGACTTTTTGTCGTTGATCACGCGGTCGCGCACGGCGGTGCTGATGCGGAAGCCATCGCCCTTGTGGGCCTTGGGGACCAGCCCCTCGCCTTCCAGGATCAACAGGACGCCGCGTTGCGCGTTAACGGCTTCAATGGCGAGATCGAGGATGACGGGGAACAGGTCATCGAGCGGGCGGTTTTCGGAGAGTTCCTGGCCGGCGCGAATGAGGGCCTGCATGGGCGCCGAGGCCTTGGGCCCGCCGCGATCGAAGGCCATGGTCTGGTTGGAGAGGGCGCCTTCCAGACTGGTGACCACCGTGGACGTGGTGGGTGAATCGGTTGGGGCGCCATCGAAAACCACTATGCCCGCATTGGCGTCAGCCTGGTTCGGCGAAAAAACGATCAACAGGTGGCCGGCCGTGATGCGGTCGCCCGGTTTGAGAATCAAACGCGCTTTGAGCGGAATGTTGTTGACGAAGGTGCCGTTCTTGCTGCCCAGGTCCTGGACCGTCCAGTCGTCGCCTTCACTTTCGAAAGCGAAGTGCTGGCGCGAAAGGCCGGCGTCTTCCGGAAAGCAGAGTTCGGCGGCGCTGGAACGGCCAATCGACAGGCGCTCTCCCGTCAGCGGAACCGTCTTCGTCTCGCCATCGGGACATTGAATCAGGAGTTCCTTGGGCATAACATTAGATTGAATTCGAACACCATTATAAGCTGCCATGCCTGGGTGCATACCGCAGCGGCGCCTCTTGCTTGACCGGCAATGCGCCGAAGCATAGAATCGCAATCGGAGCGGTCGAGGGATCAACTGTGGGCCGAGCGAACCTCATCACCTTGCTGCTGGTGTTTGTGGGGGCTGCGCCGGTGGCAGGCATTGCCATATGGTCGATCAGCCACACCGTTTGGGAACTCTCCGACCCCTGCGCCACGTGGGGCATATCCGCCGGCACAGCCGGTGTCCGTGTTGGACCGCATGACCCGAGCCGCACCTCCGGCGTTCACTTTGAGTCGAAGGCCAGTGCCGCGATCAGAGCGGCTATCTTTCCGGGAGGTTTGCTGGTAGCCGCCATGCTCGCCGTGGCGGGCGCGGCACTGTCACGCCGGCGCATGATCCTGGCGGCGGCAGTGGGGATGCTGATGGAAACTCCATTCCTTTTCTCCATCGCCCCGCTCACCCTCGTCGTGGGTCTGAGCTTTCTTTTCCTCGCCGGACGCGTACACGCCGAAAGCTTGACCTGATCGGTCCGGACCCGCCCTGCCGGCTATCCGATTGGCGGGATGGGGGCGCGGAACTGGCCGCGGAAGATCTCGCCGAAGAGAGTCAGGACCTGGTCGTGCAGGGCGCCGTTATCGGCCAGCAGGTGCTCCGATGCGGTCACGCTGTGGGGCGCGCCCTGCATGTCCGAGACCGTGCCGCCGGCTTCGCGCACGATCAGGTTACCGGCGGCCATGTCCCAGGGCTTGAGACCGAATTCCCAGAAGGCGTCGAGACGGCCGCAGGCTACGTAGGCCAAGTCGATAGCCGCTGATCCGGTGCGGCGAACGCCGTGAGACGCCATCGCCATCTGGTGGTAGAAATGAATGTTCACGTTCTGATGTCGCTTGCGGCTGGGGAAGCCGGTGGATGCCAGGCTGTCCTCCAGCCGCTTCACCGCCGAAACCCGGATGCGGCGGTGGTTCAGATAAGCCCCCGCCCCAAGTTCGGCAGTGAACATTTCCTGATGGAGGGGATCGAAAATCACGCCGGCTACCATTTCGCCCGCATGCTCCAGGCCGAGCGTGACGTTGAAGATCGGGAAGCTGTGGGCGAAGTTGGTGGTGCCGTCCAGCGGGTCGACGAACCACCGGTAACCGGAGGCGCTCTCGTGGCCGCCGCCTTCCTCGGCCACGATGGCGTGCGACGGAAAATGCGCGCGCAGACGTTCCACGATCAGTTGTTCGGAGGCGCGGTCGGCCTCGGTCACCAGGTCGAATGCGCCCTTGAGCTCGAAGGTGACGCGCCGCTCGAAGTAGTGGGCCAACAGCGCGCCGGCTTCCCGCGCAATCTCAATTGCCGTTTCCAGGTAAGCCATGAACGCGCTATTTGTCTTCCTGCAGGTACTTGATGTCGTGCTTGAAGATGAACAGGTTCGGCTCGCCCTTGCGCGTAATGCGGATGAACGACTGGTCGTAGTATTCGATGACGCCGGACACTTCCTCGCCGTCCTGAAGTTTCACGCGGACCGGCGTGGAACTCTCGATCAGGTGCTTGAGGTACTTGGTTTCCTCGAACGTCTGCTCCGGCGCGCGCCCGGACTTCCCGGCAAATTGTGGCGTAATTACCTCTCCTGCGGCTTGGGCTTACGGTCGGGCGTGACTGAGATACGGGCGCCCGCCGCACCCGAACCACCCTCGACATCACCATAATAGCCGTTGCGCGCCGAGACCTGCAATTCGGGCCGCTTCACCCGCACTTCGAGCTTATGAAACGGCGACTTGGTCAGGGGCACATTTTGGGGATAGAAACCGATCAGATACTGGGTGCGCAACTCGGTGACGATATCGGCGAAGGCGCGGTCCAATTCGCCTCCGACGGCAGGGTACTGGGCGCGCCCGCCGGTGCCATCGGCGATGTATTTCAGGGCGTTTTCCCCGCCGATATTGCGCCCGGCGTCGTTGGTGATGGGCAGAACCACCACGGGATAGATCACCGCGTCGGCAAGCTGGGCTTCTTGCAGGGCGTCTTTGAGTGTGGACTTGCTGAAGGTGTCGCCGCCATCGGTCACCACTACGATGACTTTGCGGCCATCGCGCGGCTCCAGGTCGCGAGCCGCCAGGTACATGGCGTCGTAGACCGCGGTGCCGGCTTCGCCGTGGAGCATCTTCAGCTTGCTCTCCAGGGACTTGTAGTCGTGCGTGAAGTTCTTGACGCGGACCACTTCGTAGTTGAAGGTGTAGAGGGCAACTACGTCGTCCGGGTTACCCTCGGTCAGAAGGGACTTCAGGAATCTCGACGCGGCATCCCCTTCGTACTTCAGTTCCTTGGCGGTGGACCCGCTGACGTCCACCAGGAGGGCGATCGAAAGCGGCTGGGAAGTAGTGCGCTCGAAGACGGCGATCTCCTGATGCGACCCGTTGTCGTAAACCTCGAAATCCTCCTTCTGCAGCGCCCCCACCAGTTCTCCCGACTTGTTCTTCACGGTGGCGATGGCGTGCACCAGGTTGACGTTGACGCGGATGGTGGTCGGAGGCTGGGCCAACAGCACGCCGGCGCAGAGCGGCAGGGCCAGCCAGCCCCGACTATGGAGCGGCCGGAACATTGCGGTCCCACTCTCCTTCCACCCAAACTTCGCCGTCCGCGAAGTGCTCCTTTTTCCAGATGGGCACCAGCTTCTTCAAGCGGTCGATGCCCTCCAGCGCGGCCTCGAAAGCCGGCCGGCGGTGCGGCGCGGTGACGATGACCGCCACGCTGGTTTCGCCGATCAACATGCGCCCCAGCCGATGCACCAGGGCCACGTGGCCGATGGGGTAGGCGGCCGCCAGCTCGCGCCCGATCCGGCTCATCACTTTGAGCGCCATCGACTCGTAACCCTCGTAGTCGAGGTAGAGCGTGCGCCTGCCGTTGCTGTTGTTGCGGACCGTGCCCTCGAAGGTAACGATGGCGCCCTCGGCCCCGGTTTGAATGCGCCGAATCACGCTGCGCGGGTCGATGGCGTGATGCGTGATCGCGAAGTAGTGGCCGTTCTCGGCAATCTCCGTCGGATCCGCCGCCGCGCCGCCGCTGACGGGCGGCAGAAAAGCTACCTCGTCGCCCTCGGCAAGAATTGTGGAAAGCTCCGCAAACTCCTGATTCCGGGCCATTACGATACTGCGCGCGATTTCCCGCAGGGCCGGGTAGCGGCTGGCGTATGCCTCAAACACAGCTCGCAAGTCCGTGCCCTCGGGGAACTCCGCCTCTTCGGCCGTCCGCCCCACCAGGTCCTTGAGCATCCCGAAAAACAATACACGTGCGCGCATTCTGAGCTGATCGCTACCAGTCTAACAGACGGTTTCGGAGGCGCTTGCGTTGCCGGCAGTTGAACTGAAAACTGAATTAGCTCTCTCCACTTCCACCACCGCCACCGTCACCTGCGCCGTCGCGTTCGGCCGGATCTCCACTTCCTTGGCCTCTTGTAGAAAAGAGGCGGCCCGATCTCGCTTCCGCCGTGAAATGGGACCGTTACGGCGCGTCCATCCGGATGAAGCCAGCGCTCATGACTCCCGGTTTGGCGGCTTGGCATTCACGATGGCGGTGGTGTCTACCGGGATCAGTAAACCCCTCTCGGCGAATTCCGCGCCTGTCATCGCAAAGACGCCTCCCAGTCCGGCCAGCGCTTGCTCCCGGGTAAGACCACCTTGTAGTCGTCGAGATTCATCCCACATCCATTCTTCGCCGCTCTCGAGTCTTGTGGTCATCGCACGTGACACTTCTTGACACTTCATCTGGCTGGATGCTCCCAGAGTTTCCCCGCTCGATGGCCGCCGACCTCAGTCGGCGGCCAGGCTCCGCGTCGAGAGTTTCCTTCAATGTGTAAGCTGCGCCCGGTGTAGGTCGGGCTCACTCGCCGGACCTCGAATCGTGCTAACAATTGCATTTCGGGTTGGATTGCGCTCCGATCCGAGGTCCCCTATGTCGCCTCGCCATGCCGCCGCTCTCTTTTCTCTTTTCAGCCTGACCCAAATCTCGCTGCGAGCGCAGCCGGATCGTCTCCACGCTCCTGTCGACCCGCACCGTACGGTAGCCCTGCGGGATGGCGTCCACCCCAAAGCGCAAGCCCGGTTCGATCGCGGTCCTGTGGACCCCGGCCTCCGGATCGCCGGCGTCACGCTCCGGCTTAAACCTACTTCCGAACAGCAGGCCGCGCTCGAACAACTGCTGGAAGAGCAGCAGGATCCCGCCTCGCCGAACTACCACAACTGGCTCACCCCCGAGCAGTTCGGGGAACGCTTCGGGGCCAGCCGCACCGATATCGGCCGCATCACTGCGTGGCTCCAATCTCAGGGCCTCGGCGTGGACCACGTGGCCGCCAGCCGCAACTATATCGTGTTCAGCGGCACTGCCCAAATGTTGGAACAGGCGCTCCACACCCGCCTCGATCGCTACCAGGTGGAGGGCGAAATGCACTTCGCCAACGCCACCCCGCCTGCGGTTCCGGCGGACCTCGAGCCGCTGGTCCAGGCGATCCAGGGCCTGGACGATTTCCGGCTGAAGGCGCCCCGCCATTCGGCCCGGCCGCTGCCTGCCATCGCGCCCGGCTTCACCACCGGCAGCGGCACGCACTTCCTGGCGCCCGGCGACATCGCCGCTATCTATAACGTCACTGCCCTCTACAGCCGTGGGCTCACCGGCAACGGCCAGAAGATCGCGGTGATCGGCCAGACCAACATCCACATGTCGGACATCGAGTCTTTTCGCCGCCAGTTCGGCCTGCCGGTGAACGACCCCACGCTGATGCTGGCCCAAGGGTCGGCCGATCCCGGCGTTACGGACGACCTGGGCGAGGCCAACATCGATTTGGATTGGACTGGTGCGGTGGCGCCCAACGCCGCGATTCTCTACGTCTACTCCACCAGCGTGGTGACCTCGGTGCAGTATGCCATCTCCCAAAACTTGGCCCCGGTCGTCAGCATGAGCTACGGCGGTTGCGAACAGAAGGTGACCTCGGGCCCGTCGGATGCCGCTGCGTGGCGGTCGCTGGCGCAGCAGGCCAACGCGCAGGGGATCACGTGGGTGGCATCTTCCGGCGACAGCAGCGCGGCCGGCTGCGATGGTTCCGGCGTGGCGGCGGCCACCAACGGCCTGGGCGTGAGCATCCCCGCCAGCATCCCCGAAGTCACCGGTGTGGGCGGCACCGAATTCAACGAAGGCAACGGCCGCTTCTGGAACAACTCCAACGGCGTCAACGGAGGCTCCGCGCTGTCCTACATCCCCGAGATGGCGTGGAACGATTCGGCTTCGCGCGGCGATATTTCCGGCAGCGGCGGCGGCGCCAGCCTCTTTTATTCGAAGCCCGCTTGGCAGACCGCCGCCGGCGTGCCCAACGACTTCGCGCGCGACGTCCCCGATCTGTCCTTCTCGGCCTCCGCCGATCATGACGGGTATTACATCGTTCTGGATGGCTCTTTGGTTCCGGAGGGTGGAACCTCGATCGCCGCGCCGGTGTTTGCCGGAATCCTCGCGCTGCTCAACCAATCGCAGAACAAACCCGGCCTGGGCAACATCAACCCGACTCTGTACCGTCTGTCCTCGGCCGCGGGAGTGTTTCACGATGTTACGTTGGGCAGCAACATCGTGCCGTGCGTCACCGGGACTCCGAACTGTTCTGGCGGGCATCTTGGCTACAATGCCGGCCCTGGTTACGATCAGGTGACCGGTCTGGGTTCGGTGGACGCGGGCAACCTGGTGACGCAATGGACCTCCGCGTCACCAGTCGGCACCACCACCACCCTCACCGCCAGCCCCGGCACCTTTTCCGTCAACGGCACCAGCACGCTCTCCGCGACGGTCAGGGCCTCCAGCGGAACCGTCACTCCAACCGGTGCGGTGACCTTCGCGCTCGGTAAGACGCAGTTGGGGTCCGCCAACCTTTCCGGTGCCGGGGGCACGGCCAACGCGTCGCTGACGCTGTTCGGAAGCCAGTTGGCCGTGGGCGCCAACGCCATCGTAGCCTCCTACGGCGGCAGCACCGGGTTCAACGGATCCTCCGGGGCCGCCACCGTGACGGTGACCGTTCCCACGCAGAACTCGGCGGTGATCCCTTCCATCGTGCCCACCCCGGTCTACCAGCAGCAGCCCGACTCCAACGGATATAGCTGGTTCTTTACCGTGCGGCTCAGCGAGATTGCCGGCGTGTCCACCACCCTGACCGATTTCACGTTCGGCGGCGTCAGCTACGCTTCGCAGATCCCCTCCTTCTTCGGAAGCGCCGACATTCCGGCGCACGGAACCCTGGCTGCGGCATTGGGCGCTTCCCTCGCCAGCGCTCCCTCCACCGTCCTCTTCCGGTTTTCGGGCCGCGACCAGAGCGGCCAGCAGTGGACGCAGCAGGTTTCCGTGCCGTTCTTCGGCCCGCAGATCTCCGCCTCCATGGTGCTCAGCAGTTCGCCCGGCACGGAGATACAGAACCCCGGCGGCGACCCCCATTGTTCCGCCGACTACCCTTACTACCAGCAACTGAACTTGCAGGAACAGAACGGCTTTGAAGTGCAACTCACCAGGTTCCTGGCAGGCGGCAACGATTTCAGTGCCAACATCGCCCATTGGTTCGGCACGCTGCGCCTGGCACCGCTCGGCAGTTTGCGGGCCGGCATCTGCTGGAAGATCGCCAACACCCCAGTCACGCTCAACTACGAGATTGATGGCGCCGATACCAACGGCAACAAGATCACGGCGACTGCCGCCGTTCCCTTCCAACCGCCCGGGCAGAGCGCCGGGACGCTCAGCACTTCCCGAAGTTCGCTCGCCCTCACCAGCCCCGGCGCGTCGCAATCGGCCAGGGCCTCGGTGAACGTGAACCTGCCCGCCGGCCAACCGTGGAGCGTCTCCGTCTTTCCAGCCAATCAGAAAACCAGTTGGCTGGTGGCGTTTCCGCTTTCCGGCACCGGACCATCCACCGTCAACCTGGTCGCGGCTTCGGCCGGCTTGCCCAACGGCGTTTACACAGCCACGTTGGTGTTTCAAAGCCTGAATACGATTCCTCAGTTCGTGAACGTGCCGCTCAACTTCACGGTGGGCGCTTCCACCACCACGGTGATCAACGCCGTCACCAACGCCGCATCCTTCCAGACGGCGGCGGCTCCCGGGATGATCTTGACGGTCTTCGGCAGCAGGCTTGCGAATGCGGTACAGGCCGCGTCGGCCGTGCCATTGCCGTTGTCGATGGCCGGCGTTTCGGCCACCGTCAACGGCATCGCGGCGCCGTTGTACTATGTCTCCGCGGTGCAGCTTAACATCCAGGTGCCCTACGAGACGCCCACCGGCAACGCGCTCCTGGCCGTCAACAATAACGGGCAGGTGGCGTCGTTTGTATTCCCGGTCTCGACCACCGCCCCCGGCATTTTCTTGGGCGGTGACGGCTTTCTGGTTCCGACCTCGACCACGGCCCGGGGTTCGACTTTGGCGATGTACATCACGGGCGAAGGCGAGGTCTCGCCACCGCTGGCCACCGGCGCGGCCCCTTCCATCAGCACGCCCCTGAGCCAATTGCCCGCGCCGCTGGCGTCCCCGTCGGTCACCGTCGGCGGCGTGCCCGCCAATATCGTGTTCGGCGCCATCCCGTATTTTCTAGCCGGTGTCACGCAGATCAATTTCACGGTCCCGCCGAATGCCCCAACCGGCGTGCAGCCCGTGGTCGTGACCGTTGGCGGAGTAGCCAGCCCGGCGGGTAAACTTACCGTGCGGTAAGGTAGGCCTCCTGGCTTGCGCCTCGCATCGCTAATACACCGGGATCACTACGCTGGCGCTCGCGCCCCCGATCGTAATGGCCAGTTCCATGCTGCTGGTCCCGGTGCGGACATCAGTCGCGTAGGTGCCCGGAATGTCGCCGGTGCGGTACAGGGCGCGAATGCTGCCGGTGCCGGCGCCGGAAGTGATTGCGACTCGCGGCGTGGTGGAACCGGTGTACGGCAAGCCGGCCACATCCACGACCCTGAAGACTACCGCCTGCGTGGAGAGTGAACGGATCGGGTCGTAGTTGTCCTGGTAAAGCACCGCGATTCCGGCGGGATCGGAACCGGGCACCGCGAACCAGTATGGAATCGAGGTGACGTTCGAATTCGCCGTTCCGGTGACTTGTAGGTAGCCCTGGTATTCGCCCGGAACCAGACCCGGCGTGCTCAACGTCACGCCGAGTTGCTGCGACGCGTTGGGGTCCAGTTGGACGCTGTTTCCGGCAAGAGCCGGCGCCGGGCTGTTGCCGGTGGGCAGGGCCTGAATGGTAAAGGTGTCGCCGGCGCTTCCCAGGTTCCACAGCGTCAGTTGCAGCGTGTTATTCACTGCGCCCGCGCCGGCACCGAAGTTCAGAGACGTGGGGTACGCCGCCACCGCGCCGTTGATCGCCGCTGCCAGGTTGAGCATGCCCGCGCCGGCTTGCTGCACGGTGGCCGGCAGGTTCGGTCCGGAGGCCACCGGCGCAGCGTTGTTGATCAGCAGCGAGCGGTATTGCTGGGTGGTGAGGCCGGGCCGCGCGGCCTTCAGCACGGCCGCGGCGCCCGCTGCCAGTGGTGCCGAAAAGCTGGTGCCCGCCGTATCGATGAATCCCGACGGGCTGTACGACTGGCCGCTCGAAAACGAATTCTGCGCGCCGGTGACGATCTCTTCGCCTACCGCCACCAGGTCGGGTTTCATGGCGCTGCCAATGCTCGGGCCGCGGCTGGAGAAACTGGTCAGGTCCGGGCGCGCGGCGAAGGATGTCTCCCCGCTGAAATCGAGCGCTACCTGGACCCCAGGGTTAGCCGCCAATTGGGCTTTCAGGTCCAAGCCCTGCTGCTGGTCCACGAACATCGCGGGCAACGTAGCGGCGCCCACCGAAGCGAGGATGGTCTCAAACAAATCGCCGGTCGCGCTGTTGTAGACGATGATGGCGGTGGCGCCGCCCGCGGCGACATCGTTCAATTTGTCGGCGAACGGACACGTGCCGCGCAATACCAGCACCACCTGTCCGGCAACCGACCCCGATGGCAGCGGCGCACATGCCAGGCCGGTGGCATCCAGTTTCGTCACATCGAACAGCGGTCCGCTGATCACCTGGCCAGGGTCCGGTCCATCGCCCAGGAACGCCTGTTCAGGCGTGCCGCCGGCGGCCGTGACGGCGTAGCCCAGCGACCGGTCGTTCATGATGGCGCCCAGCGTGATCGCGTCGGGCGCGCTGGCGTAGTCGCCTATGCTGCCGGGGCCCGGCCCGTTATTGCCGGCGGCCACCGTCACGACCACGCCGGCTCTGGTGGCGGCTTCGATGGCCGCCGTGCCTACTTCGGTGGGCGCGATGTCCGCGTACGAGGTCACGTAGGAACCCAGGCTGATGTTGATCACATCCATGCCATCGGCCACGGCGTCGTCAATGGCTTTGGCGACGACGTCGGACGTGGTGCCGTTGGCATCCAGCACCTTATAGCTGCCGATGTAGGCCTTGGGCGCTACCCCCGTCACGGTTCCGTATGGGCTCACGGCCGTACCGCCGGCCGCGGCTAATGCCGTGCCGGTGCCGTGACCATCGTAATCGTTGGCATCGGGGTCGCCGCCGTCGGGCAAGAGCGTGGTGTAATTCTTGGCCACAATGATCTTGGCGTTGGTGAATTGCTGGTCGCTCTGCGTGAGGACTTTCGGGAAGCCGGCGAGCGCCGGCAGCGGATCGCTGAACGCGGGATTGTTGACGTCCACGCCGGTATCGATCATGGCGATCTTGATGCCCGCGCCGGCACTGTTCTGTCCGAGCGGCAGCGTATTCCAGGCGTCCGGCACTTTGTGCAGCGGCAGCGCGTGGTTAAGCAGCGGCTTCACCTGGTGAACCGGGTGCAGCCGCAGCGCGCCGGGAATTTGCAGCAGCTCGTTAGCCTGCCCGTCGGGGATGGCCACAACGAGCGCGTTGATCACCGTGTCCATGCTTTCAATCACCGCGCCGCCGCGTGCCGCTACGGCGGCGCGGGCCGCAACTTGGCCCTGCCGAATGCCGGCGCGGCGCGCCGCAAAGGCGGCTTCGCGCGCCGCGAAACGCGCGCCCTGCCTGGCCAAAGCCACCGCGGCCGGGTCGTCGGAAAGTTCCAAAATATATCGGCCCGGTACCACTTGGCCGTACATTGCGGCCGCTGACAGCAGGGCCAGCAAGGCGGAGGTGATGGCAGGGACTCTACCCAGGGGCACTGTGCCGCAGACCTGGTTTTGCCGCTGCGGCATGCCGCCACCCGTCGCGGGCTTAAGTCGTTGATTGGTGCTGCTCGATCTCATCTCGATCAGAGGTAACGCAATTCTCTTGCCGTAATTCCCGCTCTGGCATTATCCGCGCCGGTATCGAAGTACCTCGACCAGAAAAGCGTCCCGCCCAGCCTTGACTTCCGCCGCACTCTTGACCGACCAGTCGTAAAATCCCTTGCCCGTTTTTACTCCTAGGTCTCCATTGCGCACGCAGGCGCGGAACAGTTCCGGTGCGCGCGGTTCGGCGTATAGGTCCTTCGCGACGTATTCCAGCACGGAGATCGACAGGTCCAATCCCACCATATCCATGTGTTCCAAAATTCCGTAAGCCGGCAGCCGCAACCCGAATCCGTTCTTGGCCGCGGTGTCCACATCGTGGGCATCCGCGATGCCCTCGGCAACAATGTGGACAGCTTCCCGCAGCAGGGCCATCTGCAGGCGATTGGCCAAGTGGCCGGGCCGGTCCTTGCGCACTACCACTGGCGCTTTGCCGCCGGCCAGCAACAGATCGCGGACCGCCGTCGCGTTTTCGGCCGATGTCTGCTCGCCCATGACAACCTCCACCAGCGGCATCAGGTGAGGGGGATTCCAGAAATGTGTGGTCAGTACCCGTTCACGATGCCGGCATCGCGAGGCCACCGCGGTGATGCTCATACCGGAGGTGTTGGACGCCAGGATTGCCCGGGGCGTCAGAGCGTCCATTCGCGCGAACAACTCCTGCTTGAAGGCCATGTCCTCCGGACCCGACTCGATGACCAGGCCGGCGCCGCCAATGACCTCGTCAAACGCAGTGGATCCCTCGATCAGGTCCGCCGCGCGCGCCGCCTGGTCTGCGTCCACCAATTGGTTCGCAGCCAGAAAATCCACTTGGGCTCGTGCCTTTTCCACGCCTCGCGCCGCCCCTTCCGTGGTGCGGCTGAGTACGGTGGTGCGCAGCCCCGCCATCGCCAGCGTCAACGCGATTCCGGGCCCCATCATTCCGGTGCCGATCACCGCCGCTGAATTGAACCTCGTATCGGACATGAAAACCATTCTATGCCTTGTGGGGTAGGCCTCCCACCCAGCCCGGCGCGAAAGCGCCACTCCAACATGCCACTCGCCGCGGCTATCAAGTCGCGAAACCTGAAGATTTCCTTACACGATCGCCTGCAGAATCATTGTCGGCTACGGAGACGGCGCGCTCGGCTTCTTGGATGCCGACGGGAAGAAGAAGTGCCGCGACCGGATCATCTCCGACAACGGGCCACAATTCATCGCCAAGGACTTCAAGGAGTTCATTCGGATCTCGGGCATGACCCACGTCAGAACTTCGCCCTACTATCCTCAATCGAACGGAAAGATTGAACGATGGCATAAATCGCTCAAAGGGGAGTGCATCCGGCCGGGAACGCCCTTGTAGCTGGAAGATGCCCGGCGTCTGGTGGAGGGCTACGTCGAGCATTACAACAACGTTCGCCTGAACAGCGCGGTCGGCTACATCACACCGAAGGATATGCTCGCCGGGCGTCAGCGGGAGATCCACGCCGAGAGGGATCGGAAGTTGGAGGAGGCGCGAAAACAGCGGCAGGTTCGCCGGCAGCATGCTGCGTGATACGCTTTGGGCCACTGTACGAGAAGCCCACAATAACCGGCCAATATGGAAGCGAGGAGGTCGCGGCGGGCGACGGAAAGCAGTATTCTTTTTTCGTTCGAGACCGATTTACCAGAGGGTGAAGGCCCGGCCAGCAGATCGGATTTTCGCAGGAGCGGTCAGCGGCGGGCCTTCACGCCAGCCGTGATTCTCTTTATCGCACTGCCAGAAGCGGAAGACAACATCGACCCGGTAGAGCAGGAAGTTGCGCGCAGCGCCGCGGTACACGCGGTCGGTGGCGGGACTAAGCGGCGTGCAGATGGAGTCAATGGCGCGCGCGAACACTGTAGCCCACGGGAAGAGAAGCCCACTTGTCAAGGATTGAAAACGGAATCGGATTTAAGCATAATTTACTACGGAAGTGGCCATGGAGCAGGAACTGTGGCGGCGCGCCGAGGAGTTCTTCCACGCTGCGCTAGAGCGACCGCCAGGAACACGGCGAGCGTTTCTCGAGGAGGCCTTTGGCGAAAATGTCGAATTGCGCCGGTACGTCGAGATGCTCGTTTCGACGGACGAGCACGCCGGCAGCTTCCTGGAGACACCGTTGCTGGCCGATCAGCCCGGAACGCTAGGCACTGGCGGCTCGCTGGTGGGCCGGCAATACGAGTCGTACCGGGTCGTGGCTTTGCTGGGCGCGGGAGGCATGGGCGAAGTCTATCGCGCCCACGACTGCAAACTGGGCCGCGACGTGGCGATCAAGATGCTGCCTTCCAGGTTCGCGAGCGATGCGGAACGGCTGGCGCGGTTCCGGCGCGAGGCGCGCGTTCTCGCGTCGTTGAACCATCCCAACATAGCCGCGATTTACGGGCTGGAGGAAACGGCGGATGAACATTACCTCGTGATGGAACTGGTGGAGGGGGAGACGCTCGAAGGGCCGCTGCCCCTCGCCATCGCACTCGATCGTGCCGGCCAGGTGGCCGAGGCGCTCCGGGCAACGCACGAGCACGGGATCATCCATCGCGATCTGAAGCCGGGCAACCTCAAGGTGACGCCACAAGGCTGCGTGAAGGTGTTGGATTTCGGGCTGGCGAAGGCGATCTGGGGGACGGAGTGTCAGCCGGATTCCTCACAAACCGCGACGGTGACCTGCGACAGCGGCGTACACATTCTTGGCACCCCGGCTTACCTCAGCCCGGAGCAGGCACGCAGCGGCGAAGTCGATCAAAGGACCGACATTTGGGCGTTTGGATGCCTCCTCTATGAGTTGCTGGCCGGCAAGCGCGCGTTCGCGGGCGAGACCGTCGCGGAGACGATTGCGGCGGTGCTGGAACACGAGCCGGACTGGCGGGCTCTGCCGGCCGAAACCCCGGCAAAGGTCCGCAGCCTGTTGCGGTGCTGTCTGGAGAAGGATGCGAGGCGCCGTCCGCATACCATGGCAGAGGTTCGCGCGGCGATTGAGGAAGTGCGGAGCGGGCTGGGTGGCTGGAGATCTTTCGCTCTTCAGGCCCGCCGGCCACGAGTCGCCTTCCCGGCGATCGCGATTCTCCTGCTTCTCGGGTTCTTGGGCGTACGGCTGTACCAGTACAACGCCCGTGTCCGCTGGGTGAGAGAGCAGGCCACTCCGGAGATCGCCCGATTGTTGGATTCGGGTGAGTTCAAGGCTGCTTTCCGGCTCATGCGCCGCGCCGAGGCCGTCCTTCCCAACGATCCCACGCTGAAACAAATCCATCGCAACAGCTCCTTGCCGACCTCGTTTCACACCAATCCGCCCGGAGCGGAGGTGTGGGCCACGGGCTACGACCCGGAGGACGATGACTGGCTGCGCCTCGGCACAACGCCGTTCACCACCAACGAGTTGCCGTTTGGGTGCTACCGCTTCCGTATCGTCAAACCCCGATTCCAAACCATCCTGGGCTCAGGCGAAATCCACGGCGGAAATTCTCTGACATTCGACCTGGATGCCGAGGGCGCCATGCGGCCCGAGATGGTGCGCGTCCCCGGTGGCACGGTGAGCGTCCCCGGTTTGGGTGCCGTAAAGCTGAGTGCATTCTTGATCGACCGTTACGAAATAACCAACCGCCAGTTCAAACAGTTCATCGATGGCGGAGGATATCGGAAGCGCGATCACTGGAAACAGGAATTTGTCCAAAACGGCCGCAAACTCTCCTGGGAAGAGGCCATGCAATTGTTTCGCGATCCCACGGGCTGGCCGGGCCCTTCCACATGGGAGCTTGGCGGATACCCGCCAAACCACGATGACTATCCGGTGAACGGCGTGAGCTGGTACGAAGCCGCGGCATACGCGGAATTTGCGGGAAAGCAACTGCCAACCATCTACCAGTGGCAGCAAGCCGCGAGCCCGGGCTGGTTCGCGGATATTCTCGCTCTGAGCAATTTTAGCGGTGCCGGCCCGGCGCCCGTCGGGTCCTACAAAGGCCTCGGGGCTTTTGGCTCGCTGGATCTGGCCGGCAACGTGAAAGAGTGGTGCTGGAACGAGATTGGCGGCCAGCGCTATATCCGCGGCGGCGCATGGAACGAGCCGGCGTACATGTTCCTCGAGTTGGATGCTCGCCTCCCCTGGGATCGCTCCCCTCAGGACGGGATCCGCTGTGTGCGTTATGACGCGCTCGCCGAATCCGGGCTCCTGGCGCCGGTTACCAGGCCCGTTCGTGATCTCAACAAAGAGAAACCGGCGCCCGATGAAGTGTTCCGAGTCTATCGGAGCCTCTATGCCTACGATCCAACGGACCTCGACTCGCGAGTGGAAGGCATAGACGAGGAGAATTCTTATTGGAAACGCGAGAAGATCTCCTTCGCTGCTACTTACGGAAACGAGCGGGTCCCGGGCTATTTATTCATACCGAAACATGCCACCCCGCCCTATCAGACCATCGTTTATGCGTCCTCCGGCATGTCGACACGGCTTCCGTCACTGCTGCCCGGAGAAGAACGTTTATTTGACTTCCTCATTCGGAGCGGGCGGGCGTTCCTGTATCCGGTTCTCAAAGGCCACTATCAGCGCCGGTTCGCGACGCCGCCCGCCGGTCCTAACGAGGCGCGCGACCGGCTGATTCTGGAATCCAAGGATTTCCGCCGCTCCATTGATTACCTGGTAAGCCGTCCGGATGTGGATCGCGGCCGCCTCGGCGTCTATGGTATCAGTCGTGGTTATCTGCTGCCCGTCCTGGCGGTCGGTGAGGAACGCCTGAAGGCCGCCGTGCTCATCAGTGTCGGTCTATCTTTCGACCGGAACCCGTTGCCGGAGGCCGATCCGTTCCATTTCCTTCCCCACTTCCAGGTTCCCACGGTGGTGGTCGGCGGCCGATCCGATTTCATCTTTCCGCTCGAAACATCAAAGCGTCCGATGTTCCGGCTGCTGGGCGCGCCGGAAAAGGATAAGCGCCTGGCCCTCTGGGACGAAGGTCACTTTCCGTTCAACTATCAAACAGCGATCAAGGAGACACTCAATTGGTTCGACCGCTATCTCGGGCCAGTGAAGTAGAAGGACAGGTACTCTCGGGCGTCAGCGGCCCGAGTTTGCGCGGCGGTTGGATCACGTCCTGCCGGGGAACAGCTTTTTTGCGTTTATGGTCAAGACCGCCGGCACGCGCACGCCGCTGGGTTGGACTACCAGCGACGTGACAATCCCTTGCATCTCAGTCCCATGATCGACAAATACCACGGCAAAAATCGCCGTGCGAACCAGGATTGTCCCCGACGCGTCATAGATGTCGACCTTCATTGTTCCGGTACAGTCGGAATTCGCTGTGACCGTCGCCTTAACCACATTCGGGCTGGCGCTGGCTCCCGCGCCGCTGTTCTGGTTCCCCGAGAAATTGCCATCAGCGTCGATGGCGCCTGTTCCGACGGCGGCAAAGGGGACCGCGCCGGTCGGAAGGATGAGCGTCCCTATTTCGGTGTATCCCCACGTTCCCGCCGCGGCGTTGCTTGAGCAAAAGCCATCTTGGGCCGGCGCTACCGCCGCCAGAACCAGGAAGAGCGTACCGAAGGAAAAGGTGGTCCGTACGATGTTGAGTTTCATGGTTGAAATCTCTCCTGCTGATATTCCGCGAACCAAGGATAAAACGGTTAATGAGAGGCGGTACTATTTTGTCAGGAATCGTATGAAGAACCCCGCCCAGCGGGACATCACCGGACTGCTCGCCGCCTGGAGCGCGGGCGACGCGGATGCGCTGGATCGCCTGATCGAGCTTGTCTATCCGGAGCTGCGGCGGATTGCGCGCCAGCATCTTGCCCGCAGGCGCATCGGCGAGAGCCTGGAGTCCGCCGCACTGGCCAACGAGGCGTATCTGAAGCTGGTGCGCGCCGGGGGAATTCGCTGTGAGAACCGGGCCCACTTTCTGGCTTTATGCTCCCAAATCGTGCGGCGCATCCTCGTCGATCATGTGCGCAGCCGCGGCTTCGGCAAACGCGTTGGCGGCGCCTTGCGTGTTCAGCTCGATCAGCTGCTGCTGGCGGCGGAGGTGCGCGGCATTGAAATGCTCGCCCTCGATGAAGCGCTCGATGCACTCGCCCGCATCGACCTCCGCAAGAGCCGCGTGGTCGAGATGCGTTACTTCGGCGGACTGAGCCTCGATGAATCGGCTGAAGTCCTTGGGGTTTCCGTGGATACGGTGAAGCGCGACTGGAGAATGGCCAGAGCATGGCTGCTTACCCAGCTCAACTAGCGGCCCAATGCCGCAACCTCAGAATACATAGTGAAAGTCGCTGTGGCATGGTGACTCGAAACCTCTTTTGTCCGATAGTGGCAGAAAAACCGCCATTTCGGAAACTGGGCCCTACACGGGCGGGAAGCGGCCCCGGTGGGCGGTTGACCGTCAGCGTAGACAGCGAACCCGGCATCCAAGGCGGCGCTGGCGGCGACCTCGCCGATACCGTCCGCCGATCTTTGATTGATTCCTTTTCCTAGCCAGTTTCGTTTTGGGTCCGCGCGCCCTGTGTGAATTGGGGACCACCCGGCGTGATTTCTTTCCGAAACCAGTTGCAGTTTCACCCGCCTACCTGGGCCACAGCAGCCCGCTTGAGCATTGCACGTATGGGCGCAACTGGCCCGTCGAAAATGGCGTTATACTCGCTAACGGGGAACGCCAGTTCTCCATTTCACGCTGAACCAGTACAGAGGAATTGTGAAGCTGGTCACGCCCTCCCGTAGTGCCCATCTAGCGTCAATCACAGCCAAATAAAATAATCTTAACCACCCGCGATTCAGCATCTTATAAGCAAAACCGGCCTCTTCGGCCGCCGTTCTGCACCTCCTTGTCTCATACAATGGATTTCGGAGGCCGCCGGCAACTGGCCCAGTGGCCGCCCGCCGCTCTTTGAAAATTGAAATCTTCTCTTGGGCTTGGCCAGCCCTATACACTCCTCGGGCGTGGCGTGCGCTCGTAACTCGTTGTGACGCATCTTTGCCAAACACCCGCCAAAATGCGTCACAAACCGCGCCTTGATTTTCCAAGAGCCACAAATTCTACAGCTTAGAAAGTGTGCGCAATTTGCAATGAGTCTCGCAAGATGCGTCACACTACCGGGCCGGATCTTGCCACCGGACACAAGTGTTCACCCGCACACTCCACCCAGGCCTACGCTACGTGGAGAACGGTTTCCAGAAGCACGTTCGCTCCGTTCGTGCAGTCCTCCCACCGTGTCAGTTCCCGCGGCGAGTGGCTGATGCCGCCAACACTCGGCACAAAAATCATGCCCATCGGGCCTACCCTCGCCATCATTTGCGCATCGTGACCGGCGCCGCTCGGCTGGCGCTGCGTTCTCAAGCCCAGCCTGGCGCATGCGGCTTCGATGGCCGTCTGGATCTCCGGGGTCGCCAGGGCCTCGTCATGATGCGCCACCGGCTGCATGGCGATTTCGGTCTGGGTCTGCCGCCCGATCTCCTGCGCCCGTGCCCGAATCTGCTCGGCCAAGCCGCGGGTCTTCTTCGAGGAGAGATCGCGCAGCTCGACCGTCAGTTGCACCGAGCCCGGCACGATGTTCGGCACGTTGGGGCTCACCGCAATCTGGCCCACGGTCCCCACCTGCCGCCCCGGTTCCTTGCGCACGATCTCGTTCACCGCCACGGTCAGGTACGAGGCGGCCAGTAACGCGTCTTGCCGCTTTGCCATCGGCGTCGTGCCCGCGTGATTGGCGAAGCCTCTGATCTCCACTTCGTACCGGTCGATGGCCACGATGCCCTCCACCACGCCAACCGGTACGCCCGCCTGCTCCAGCGTGCCGCCCTGCTCGATATGCAACTCCAGGTAGCAGCGGAACGCGCCAGGCTGGAGCCGCGCCTCGGCGATTCTGTCCGGGTCGCCGCCGATCTTGCGAATGGCGTCGGACTTCTTCACGCCGTTCCACACTTTGTCCAACTCGCCCGGCGCTGTCTGCCCGGCGGCGGCGCTGCTGCCGTCGAGCCCGCCGTTGTACGCCGCGCCCTCTTCGTTGCACCAGACCACCGCCTCGAGCGGACGCTGCGTGGCGACGCCTGCTTCGGTCAGAGTCTGGATGACTTCGATCGCCGCCAGCGAACCCAAGTCGCCGTCGAAGTTACCGCCGCTGGGCACCGAATCGATGTGCGACCCAAACAGCACCGGGGTCAGCTTTGAATCCGACCCGCCGCGCCGCGCGAAGATGTTGCCCGCCGCATCGATTCGCGGCTTCAGTCCCGCGGCTTCCATCAACCCCATGACGTAACGGCGGCCGGCGACATCGGCTTCCGAGTAAGCCACGCGGCTCACGCCATCGGCGAACGTGCCGCCCGCGGGCCGGCCGTAGACGCTCAGGGCTTCGATATGTTCCCGCAGCGGCGCGCCGTTGATGCGTGGCGCCGCGGGTGCGGCAAAGGCGGAGACTGCGAGAGCGGAAGTGAATTGGCGGCGGGTCATGATGCCTACTATCGTAAACACAGGTCGAAAGCCTATGCTACGGTGATTCAGGGGAGGCACCTGATCATGAAGTCTCGCTTTGCCGTATTTGGATTTGCGCTCGCGCTCGCATTCGCACCCGGAGGCCCATCGGCTTTGGCCCAGGCCAGGAAAGGCAAGTCCGCCCCGGCGCCGTCCGCCGCCCCGGCGCCTCAGAAAATGGACGAAGAGTACACTAAGCTCATCCGGGAGTATCTCCAGGACCCGCGCATCACCACCGAACTGGTGGACCACATGCCTGCGTCCGACACCGTGCCCTCGCCCCTCAAATTCCTCGGCCGCATTCCCGGCAAGCCCGGCGAACTCACCTACGCCAAGGACATCTACCGCTACTACGAAGCCCTGGCGGGCGCCTCCAAGCGCGCCAGGTTCTGGAAGATCGGCCAGACCGAGGAAGGCCGCGACCAGGTGATTCTCGCCATCGCCGACGAGGCCACCATCGCAAGCCTCGATAAATACAAGGACATTCTCGCCCGCCTCGGCGACCCGCGCAGAATCACCGGCGAGCAGGCGCGCGAACTGATTAAGGTCGGCAAGCCGATTTACTGGGCCAATAGCGGCATCCATTCCCCCGAAACCGGCGGTCCCGAAATGCTCATCGAACTGGCCTACCGCTTGATCGTCGAGGAGACCCCGTTCATCCAGGAAATCCGCAATAACCTGATTACCTTCATCACGCCGGTCATCGAGGTGGATGGCCGCGAGCGCGAGGTCGACACCTACTACTACGGCAAGAAGACCGGCAAGCCGCGGCCTCCCCTCATGTACTGGGGCAAGTACGTTCAGCACGACAACAACCGCGATGGCATGGGCCAGTATCTCAAGATCACCAGGAACTTCACCGCCGCGCTGCTGGAGTGGCACCCCACCATCCTGCACGACCTGCATGAGGCGCAATCGTACCTCTACGTCTCCACCGGAACCGGCCCCTACAATACCTCGCTCGACCCCATCCAGATCGATGAATGGTGGCTGCTGGCCCAGACCGAGGTCATGGAAATGGCCAAGCGCGGCGTGCCCGGCGTCTTCACTTACGGCTTCTACGATGGCTGGGTCCCCAACTATCTCTTTTGGATCGCCATCACCCACAACTCCTTCGGCCGCTTCTACGAGGTGCAAAGCTACGGACCCGACCTCAACCCGAATCTTCAACTCGCTGCCACCGCCACCAGCCGTGAATGGTTTCGTCCCAATCCGCCGCTGCCCTCCATTAAGTGGGGTCCGCGCAACAACACCAACATCCAGGAATCCACCCTGCTGATCGCGCTCAACCGCGTGGCCCGCGACAAGGAACTGTATCTCGAAAACTACTGGATGAAGAACAAACGATCCATCGAGAAAGGCAAGGCCGGACCCACCTACGCATGGCTGGTGCCCGCCGGACAGCGTCGTAAGCAGGACGCCGCCGACCTGGTGAACGAACTCCGCCGTCAGGGCGTGGAGGTTCACAAAGCCGACGCCGCTTTCAAGGCCGGCAATGTGGACGTGGCCGCGGGCGACTACGTGGTGCGCGGCGACCAACCATACCGCACCCTCGCCGACATGTACTTCTCGGTGCAGAACTACCCGCCCGCCAACCCCAGGCCGTATGACGATACCGGGTGGACTATGCAGTACATGCGCAACGTCAAGCTCATCTCGCTCACCGACAAAGCCGTGCTGGACCGGCCCATGACCATGCTCAAGGCCGACGCCAAGGCTGCCGGCGGCGTCGATGGCGCCGGCTCCACCATCGTCATCGAGCACACCAGCGACAACTCGCTGATGAGTTTCCGCTTCAAGAACAAGGACGTCCACATGCTCGCTGCCGAGGAGGATTTTGACCTCAATGGCCGCAAGCTCCGCGCCGGCGCCTTCATTATTCCCAACGCCGACCGCGCTCGCCTCGAACCCATGATCCGCGACGCCGGGCTGTCGGCATGGGCCGTGCCCTCGGCCCCGGCCGTGAAGAGCCACGAGATGACGGTTCCGCGAATCGGCTACGTGCATTCCTGGTCGCGCACCCAGGATGAAGGCTGGGTGCGCGCCGCGCTGGACTACTACGGCGTCCCCTACACTTACTTCGCCGACCAGAAATTGCGCGAGGGCAACCTGCGTGCCAGGTATGACGTGATCATCTTCCCGCACGTGGGCGGCACCTCGTCATCGACCATCACGGGGATTCCCAAGACCGGCAACGACGCCATTCCGTACAAGAAATCCGACCTCACGCCCAATTTGGGCGGCGTCGACGAAAGCGACGATATCCGCGGCGGCATGGGCTTCGAAGGTCTGCAAGAGCTGGGCAAATTTATCCAGCAGGGCGGCACCTTGATATCGGAAGGCTCTACGGCCGCGCTGATGGCCGAGTTCGATCTCGCGGGCGGCGTCACCGTGGAGCATCCCGATGCCCTGTTCGCACGCGGCTCCATTCTGCGCGGCAAGTTCGCCGACCTGAAGAGCCCCATCGCCTATGGTTACGACGGCAGCGATCTCCCCGTGTACTTCAATCAGGACCCGGTGCTGAATGCCACACCCGCCGCCGGCGGCTTCGGCGGTTTCGGTGGCGGCGGCGGCCGTGGCGGCGCCAATGCCCAGGCGCAGAACGTGACGCCGAACGCCGTGCCGATTTACGTTTCTCCGCTCGAACCGGGATCGGGCGCGCCCGAGGCGGCCACTCCCACCGCGGGCGGCGGTGGACGCGGAGGCCGTGGCGGCGGTGGTTCCGGTGGCGGCGGCGGGGGCCGCGGTGGCTTCGCCCCTGACCCGGCAGAGCGGCCGCGTGTGGTGTTGCAGTTCCCGTCGAGTCCCAACGATATGCTGCTTTCCGGCACGCTCGCCGGTGGCGAAGCCATCGCCAACCACGCGCTGGCCGTGGACGTCACGCTAGGTCAGGGCCACATCGTGATGTTCGCCCTGCGCCCCTTTTGGCGCTGGCAAACGCAAGGTACTTACTTCCTGGCCTTCAACGCGATCCTGAACTGGAATCACCTCGACGCCGGCAAGGCGCCGCCGGCCCAGCGAGCCTCCGCCGAAGCGGGGCAGAATTAGGGATAAACGCGCTATTTGGATACAGACAGCCCGTCCACCTGAACCTCGAGCAGGTGATTGACGCGGATGCCGTAGATGCCGTCGGTATTCGCCGCCGCTCCGGTCTTCGGCGTCGAAGTCACCACCTCGCCGTTGACGGCGTAATCGATCTTGTCGGCTCCCACCCGCACTTCGAGGACGTTGGTGGACTTTCCGGTGTCGTCCGGTTTCTTCACGGCGGCGCTGGCGGTCTTGGCCGACACGTTCTCGGTGGTCGCGTCGCCGTTGCGGCGTTTGATCAGCCACGTGCCATTCTGCGCGACCACGAAGTACAAATACGACTGCTGCGGGCCCTCGAGATTGCTGCCGCCGAACACCAGACCGTAGTAGTTGGTGTGGCCGCTCGGCTTCATCAAAGTAAACGTGGCCTTGAGAGTGTACGTGCCGGTCGCCGTATTCGCCGGATTCCAGTACACCGCTGCCTGGGGATTGGTTGCGTGGAAGCCCGATCCCATCGTGACGAAACTGATCGATCCGCTGCCGTCGGGGTCGGATGCCGACGTGCTACGATCGACGCGCACCTTCCAGCCCTTCGGCGCTTGGGCTGCCAGCGGCGCGAACGCGGCCAGCGTGAGTGCCGCAACACGAATGTAACGCTTCATCTCGAGTGTCTCCTTTCTCACCGGATCGGTTGGGCGCTCAGTACAAAAGCCGGAGCGCGAGCTGAATCAGCCGGGGCTGGTTCAATTGCGAGGTGATATAGCCCGTCGTCGGGTTCGCCGCTGTCGTTACCACGGTATTCGGTATGGCGAACTGGACACGATTAAACAGGTTGAACACCTCGGTGCGGAACTCGAGGTTAAACCGCTCCGTAATCGCCGTCTTTTTTAGTAGCGAAAAGTTGAAGTTGTTTATCCCCGGCCCCCGAATGGTTGGATCGGTGCGGCTTTCGTTACCCAGTGTGAAGGCCGTGGGAACCGTGAAGCACGACACGTTGAACCAATCGGTAAGCCTGGATTGCGCCGAACCGCTGACTGTCTTGTTGCAGCCCGGCGTTACGTTGGGGCGTAAGCCAAGGTTGAAACCGGTGACGTTCGGGGTAGCCGTGAGCGCCAGCGGGAAGCCCTCCTGGAACGTGCTCGCGCCACTGACGCTCCACCCCGAGACTACCTTGCTCGCGGCTCCATGGACGGACGGCGCAAATCTCCTGCCCTTGCCGAACGGAAGATCGATCGCATAGGCTAGCGTCAGGCGCTGGCGGGAATCAAAGCCGGACAGCGATTTCTCCGCCCGCAAATTGTTCGGGTCCTGTAGGCTGCTACCGCCCACTCCGGTATCGAGCCAACTCGTGAGGGTTTCGACATCTCCAATGAGTTTGGAGAACGTATATGCCGCCAGCACGGTTCCACCTTCGGCGAATCGCTTTTCGACCTTCATCTGCAACGAATGATAGGTGGCGTTGCCAAGGTATCCGCCGCTTTCCGATACGCCGGTGTATTGCGGGAAAGGCAGCAGGAGTTGTCCGGCCCTGACGGTCGGCTGCGAAAGGGCTCCCGTCTGTACCATACCGAAGAACGGATTTGGCACCTGGGTGTTGAGAGCGGAGCCCAGGGATAGGTACTGGGTGGGGAGCGCGTCCGCCTGCCAGCTCCCCCGCGGCAGGTGGACTCCGTGCGCTCCGGCATAGGCGGCCTCTACCGCTACGCCCCCCGGCGCCTGACGTTGCACGGTGAGATTCCACTGCCCGTTGTAGGGGTAAGGAGTAGTCTGCAACTGAGCGGCGGGAGCGGCGCCAATGAGCAGACCCTGAGCCCGCGGGATAATGTTGCCGAGAGACGGAATGAAGCCGGTCGGGAATGGATCGCTGATGGGGTAAAGCGGCGTGACCGAGCTGTTGAGCGTGGTCAACCAGGGGTTGGTGAACTGATTGAGAGCGTTCCCATAAGGCCCCTCATTGAACTGAAGATTGGCCGGGAGATAATAGATCCCGCCGCCGGCGCGAATCACCGTCTTGTTGTTCAAGCGATAGGCGAGACCGACGCGTGGAGCGAACAGTTTGAAGTGTTCGGTCTTCAGGCCTTTCTCGGGATGCTGGGGCGTATTGATGAAATCGAGGGCCCCATAGACCTGCTGGCCATTCACCAAAATGCCTTTGGTCGCCGGATTGAGTTCATGCGGGTCGAAGGAAACGGCGCGGTTGTATCGCTCCTTGTAGACGCCCGGGATCTCCCAACGCACGCCCAGAGTTAAGGTCAATTTGTTGGTGGTCTGCCAGGTATCCTGGGCAAAGTAGGCCTGATAACTGAGAGACTGCCAGGGAAGCGCGAACGAAAGCGCGCTGCCGCCCGATCCGTACCCGAGCAGCAGGGATGCCAGGCCGTTACCGCTGGCCCCTGCGCTGAGCGCGTTCTGCGACGTAAACAGATTGTCGAATTGGAAGGCGCCGCCGCCGGGCGCCTGATAGTAGTTGTTCTGCATATCGCGCCAGTCGGCCCCGAATTTCAGGGTGTGGCGCCCTACCACTTTGGTGAGGGATGGCGTGAGCACATAGTCGTCGTCCACGCTAAATATCTTCGAATTGTTATACCCCGGCTGCCCGGCCAATGGTGTGTAGTTGCCTATCGTGAAGCTCGGAACCGAAGTCTCGTTGGCGATTCCGTGGATGATCGGGAGCTGCTCGTCCATATACGAAGGGAACCCGAAGGTCTTCGCCATGTTGATTCCGGTGTAGGGCTGAATCCGCAAATACGACCAGCGCCCATAGGACGCCCGGACGTCGAGAATGGTAGTCGGGCTGATCAGGTAGGTGGCTCCCGCGACTCCCTGGGTGGTTACGAACGTTTCGGGGGAGTAAGGGTCGCCTCCGTAGATACCGTTGTTGAAGGGAACGAATGGGGTGTTGGCGGAACTCCAGCGGGTATACCGGCCGAAGACCCGCAGTTTCGAGCTGGCGGTCCAGTCGAAACGGCCGTTATATTGATCGTTGTCACCGCCGGAGACGGCATTCTTGCTGTAGTTGATATTGCTCGTGAAGGGCTGGCCGGGCTGGTTGGGCGGAGCGAACATCGGGAAGGCCACGATCTTCGCGGATACGGGATTGATCCGGTTGGCGGGAATGATGTTTCCCGGAAACGGCGCGCGCTGAATTGTGCCGGTCCCGCAGGCGGCGTTATTGTATTGGCCGCATTGCGTCAGCGGGTCGTAAATCGGAATCACGGCGCCCGACGCGTTCTTGTAGCCCGAGAAGTCGCCGGTGTTCATCGCCGGGAGCGGCACAGTCGCCAGGAAGGTCGATCCCTGGCGCTGCCGGTAACCCTCGTAAGCCGCGAAGAAAAAGACCTTGTCTTTCTTGACCGGCCCGCCGGCGGTAGCCCCAAACTGATTTTGCGTGAATGCCGGCTTTCCCGTGCCGTTGGCGTTCGCAAAAAAGGTGTTGGCGTTCAGCACTTTGTTGCGCAGAAACTCATAGGCGCTGCCGTGAAACTCGTTGCTTCCCGATTTGGAGGCCACGTTGACCACGCCGCCCGCGTAGCGGCCGAATTCCGCGTTGTTGCTGTTGGTCTGCACGCGGAACTCGGAAACTGCGTCCGGACTCGGCACCATGACCGTCAGGTTACCCACGCCGGCATTGGCCGGGACGCCATCGAAATAGGTTGCGCTCTGGTTGGCGATGCCGCCGCCAATCTGGTAATTGCCTGCAGCGAAGACATTCTTGCCGGTGAGAGCGTTGCCCTCGGTGCTACCTTGGGGCACCACTCCGGGAACGATGGCCACCAGGTTCAGGATGTTGCGTCCGTTCACCGGCAGATCCTCCACGGACCGGCCATTGACCACCTGGCTCAGGTTCGAGTTCTCGGTTTGCAGCAGCGGCGCGGTTGCCTGCACTTCGACCGATTGATTCACATCGCCCACTTGCAGGGTGATGTCCGCGCGGACCGCACTCGCCACGGTGACCTGGATCTGCTCGCTGGTAGCGCGCTTGAATCCGGCCATTTCGACGTCGACACGATAGTTGCCTGGGACAAGTTCGAGAAACTGATAGGTACCCTCGCCGTCCGTCAGCGTCTGCCGGCGCTCGTCGGTTCCGACGTTGGTCAATGTGACCCGAGCGCCCCGCAGGGTAGCGATGGAGGGATCGGTTACGGTTCCGATGATCGATCCATAGAACGCCTGACCGAAGGACGGAACCGTGAGAATGGAAAGAATTACCAGAATCAGGGCGAATCTGGCAAAGGAACGCAGGAAAGCAGGCGTCTGACGTGGCATGGAGGCCTCCCCTGGCCGAGCAAACAGAATCTCTGAGCTCTAGACTCTATATCACGTTCCGCTGCCGGACACAACTATCGGGCTGCACCCAGCAACCGCTCTGCTTTCCTGTCGCGCCCGTGACGCGCGGGCCTGCCCACCAAGCGCGGGCAGGCCCGTTTCGCGTTAAGCTTGCCATTACGCAAACTGGATGCAGGCTGGCGCCGGCGTTGATGTGTACAGCCCCGCCGGCGTGAGGGAACCGGTTCCCTTGTCTACCTTGAATGTCACGATATTCGCCGAATCCTGGTTTCCCACGTGGATAAAGTTGCCAGTTGGATCGAAATTGAAGTGGCGCGGCGTACGGCCTTGCGTGTGAACCCAACCCATCACGGTCAGTTGGGAAGTCGCCGGATCGATCGAGCAGATCAGGATGTTGTCGTTACCTCGGTTGGAAGCGTACAGGTACTTCCCAGCCGCGTCCACCAACACCTCGCCGGCGCCGCTGGTGCCTTTGAATCCGGCGGGAAGAGTGCTCAGATTCTCCTGCAGGGGAACCAGACTGCCGTTACCGAGCCATCTATACGTGTTGAGCGTATTTGCGAGCTCATTGATCGAGTAAACTATCGCGCCATTTGGATGCCACGCCAGGTGCCTGGGCCCGGATCCGGGCGCCGCCGAAACGCGGTTCACCTCGGTCAGTCTTCCCGCCGCGTCATCGAACGCATAGACGAAGGTGGTGTCGAGCCCGAGATCATTCACCAGGACATATTTGCCGGTTGAATCCGGCAACATCATGTGCGGATGCGGAGCTTCCTGGCGGCCGGCGTTGGGTCCCAGGTTGCCGAAGTGCGAGATGATCTGCGGATTGCTGCCAAGGGAACCGTCCGCCTGAATGGCGAAGGCCGCGACGGTCCCTCCTGTGTAGTTGGCTGTCAACAAGTACTTCCCGCCTGGATGAATCGCCACGTGCGCCGGCTGGCCGCCGGCTCCCACCGAGTTGAGAAATCGCAATGCACCGTTACCGGGATTCACGCTGAAGGCGGATGCGCTGCCCGCCCCGGACTCGTTTCCGGAATATAGGAACCGCTTGGTAGCGCCCAAAACAATGAAGGACGGGCTGCTGACCGGTGCCACGATACCAACCAGTGTCATTTCATTCGTAACCGGATCGTAGTGGAGCACGCTAATCCCGCGCGCGTTGGACCCGCCCGTATAGCAGCCGATGTAGGCATAAGGCCCCGAAGACGCCGCTGGGTCCGTCGGCTCAAGGGCACGGTCCACTTCCTGAAAAAGGGGACGTGAATTTGCGATCGAGACCTCGTCGGTCGTTGACTGAGGGGTTTCGTCCGCCGCTCCTAGACGGCTGACGGCAAGAGTAGCGGCTCCCATTTTTAGGAGACCGCGGCGCGAAAATGAGTTGGACTTCATTTCATCTCTCCTTGTCTCAAGTTTTCCCAGGGATTGTGGTTCAGGCGATTTGAAGATTCGAACCGCTCGAATTCTATCACTTTCAATTGGCAGCAAAATGACGCGTTGTGTCGCGTATCAGATGGCAAACGCTTCTACTTTTAGAAAGTGGCGGCCGGGGCCGCGACCACCAAAAGACGGTTACGGACCGCTGCTGCGCCCAACCCCCTACTTGGCAGGGGAAATGCTCCGCCGTACAAACTCTGCTTGGGCACTGGCCGGTCCTAGAGTCTTTTCATAGATGGCGAGCGCCTGGCGCAACCACGTGTCCGCAGCCGTTCCCTGGCCTGCCTCTTTGAGCAGCATCCCCAGATTTGCCATGTCGGCGGCGGTCTCGGGGCGATCCAGGCCGTACAGGGACGCATCAATCGACAGAGCTCGGCGGTAGAGTTGAGCCGCTCCGGTAAGGTCGCGCTTGTTCCAGAGCACATCCGCCAGATTGGTGCAGGTCATGGACAGCTCCGGACTCTCGGGGCCGAATTTGTCTTCGGAAAGACGCAGCGCGTTCCGTTCGAGACGCTCTGCTTCGTCCAGTTGATGCGCGCCCTCCAGCAGATTGCCCAGTGTGTTCAGGATGGCAGCGGTGAGATGGTAGTCGGGCTTGGCGAGCGCTTCCTGGATCGCCAGCGCGCGGCGCAAGGGCGCCTCGGCCGGCTTGTCCTCGCCCCTGGCTCGCAGCGCGAGTGCGAACTCGTGTAGCAGGACCGCGACTCTCCTGTCGATCCCGCCCGAAGCCTTCTCCTCGGCCTCGACCGCGTTCCTGTAGTAGGAGTCCGCGTGAGCTGGATCGAGGCCAGCCAGGCTGGCGAAGGAGCGCGCCGCCACTTTGGCATCCCGGCCGCCCGACGCCTCGCGGAACAGGGCGAATGCTTCCTCGCGTTTTCCGATGGTCTCGAGCACGGAAGCGAGACTCTCGCGATCGAAATCGAGCATGGGGTCCGCGTTTTTCTCGTCGATCGCCAGCGCTTGGCGAAGCGGAGCCTCGGAGGCGGCGCGGTCGCCGATCTGCGCCAGAAACAACCCGAGATCCGACGCCGCGCGCGCCACTCGCGGGTGCGCGGGACCGAGTTCCTTCTCGCGTTCCGCCAGTGCCTTGGCATAGACCGGCGCGAGGGTGGACGGGTCGGCTGGGACAATGAATCGCCGCGCCGCGGAGGGAACGATCGGAGCGGGCTGCACTTTCGCCGCCCTGCGGCTGGGCGTCAATTTGCGGCCTGGCTGTTCATAGGTACCGATCCAATGGTTGGTGAAATGGAGTTCCCGGCTGACGGCGACCTGCGGCATGTGGCAATCGACGCAGGCGCGCGAACCCAACGCCGTTTTGTGCGCTACTCGGCGATGGCAGGAGCCGCAGCGGGAATCATAGTACGCGGCAGTCTTGCGCAGCGGCTCGTGGGGATTATGACACGTGAGACAGGAAAGCGCTCCGCGGCTGTTCCGGAAACACGCAGCGCGGTGCAGATACTCGGGCTGGTGGCGGACGTTCCAGGCATTGCTCCAATCCGTCTCATCATCCAGTTCACTGGCCCTGCGATGACAGGCGCCGCAGAGTTCGTTCAATTCCGCCGCTTTGAGGCGCTTGGGATTTTGAATCGTGCCTGGCGCACCCTCCGCCTTCACGTGGGCGCCACCGGGCCCGTGACAGGCTTCACACCGGATGCCCGGCTCCGATGGCTCGATCTTTTCGCCCGCGGCCAGATTCACCGGGCCGGTGGAGTGGCAGCGAAAACAGCGCAACGCAGTGCCCACCGGGTCGAAGGTGCGGTAGACGAGGTCGCTGTTGCTCGCATGTCCTGGCGTTACGCCCATGGACTTGGTGTCGGCGTAGTAGCTTAGGCCATGCTCGGCGACGGTGTCCTGGCTGGTCTGGCTGACATATGTGATGGCCTTCTGGCCCGCCCCGAACGCCCACTGGCCGGGGCTCCCCGCGGGGGCCGGCGCCAGCGCGCGCGCGTGAGCCGTTTTCGACTGCGACTGGAAATTCGCCGGATGGCAGCCCTGGCAAACCTGGCTGCCGACATACTGGGCGGGAAGCACAGGCGCGGCCAATAGTATGAAGAAAGCGCAAGAACCCTGTGCCATCTGAACACTCACTATCTTACCGGTGCGGCAGTCCGCTGAAGCCGTTGGAATTCCCGCATTTCGGATGCGGCCTTGGCTGCATTTCCCTGCGCCCGATATAGACCGGCGAGCCCGAAATGGGCCTGCGCCGCCAGTGGAGTCTCGGTTTCCATGGCAATGACGCCGAGCCATGCCTTCTCGGCGGCCGCTTTGTCGCCATCCAGGGACGCCGCCTTTCCCAACAAGTAAAGCGTTTCCGGCATCCCGGCGGAGAGACCGTCAGCGCGAGCCAATTCGTGGCGCGCCTCTTTGATCCTGCCTTCCTGCAGCAGGGCATTCCCCAGTTGGAAGGCCGCCTCGGGGTCGCCAGGCTGCAGCCGGGTTTCGATCCGCAACTCGGTTTCGGCTTTGTCCCATTGCGACGCCGCCACGAACAACTCTCCGAGTTCCAGGTGAAGACCGGGCGCCGCCGGTTTCAGACGGATCGCCTCGCGATATTCCTTCTCGGCGCCCGGAATGTTGCGGAGCACGGAATACGTCTCCCCGAGAATCTGATGCGCGCGCGCCGAGTCCGGCTGAGCGGTCTGCAACGCATCGAAGGTCTGTTTGGACAACAGCCCGGCAGCCCGGCCCAGATAGTACATGAGGTCCGGGTCGCCGGGGCGTTGAGCCAAAGCCGCCCGCAGGTTGCCGATTGCCTCCGCCAGTTTTCCGGTCTTGAGCTGCGCGACTCCCAGGGCATCCAGCGCCCCGGCCTTTTCGAGATGAGGAATCGCTTCCGCCGAGTAGCCGGCAGAAAGCAGCGCAAAACCCAACATCTGGCGGGCTCCGATCAGGTCGGAGTTCAACTCCAGCGCGCGCTTCAAAGGGACGATGGCGGCTTCGTAGTCGGCATTCTGCATGTAAGCCTGGGCCAGATTCACAAAGGCCGCGGGAAGATCGGGCGCCAACTCGGTCACTTTCCGGAAATCGGCGATGGCGTCGTTGAGCCGCCCCTGCTTCTGGGCCTCGATGCCTGCCTGTATGTGTTGCGTTACCTCCGGGGAGAGGGTTTGCCATGCTATGAGCATCGATACGATGAGTCCGGACATGCTCTTTCCTTAATGGCGCTCTGGTTCGACAATACTCAGGAACTGGTCGGCGCTGACATCGTCGATCTTCTGGCGAGTGCCCGATGGCCACAGGACTTCCACCGTCGCTCTGGTGGCGGCGCCCAGCCCGAAATGAACGCGCTTATCGTTCGCGGACAGATAGCTTCCCGCGGTGGTAGCCTCCTGTGACTGCCCATTGACAAAGAGGCGGGCGCCCAATCCGTCCCGGTTGCTGCGCGTACCGCGAAGGGAGATGGTAAGCCAGTGCTGGCGGACTGGCTGGCCGCGGAAGGCACGATTGCGGAACAGCACCGGCCGCCCGCCGAGAACTGTCATGACGACATCGATCCAGCCGTCGTTGTTGAGGTCGCCGAACGCGGCGCCGCGGCCAGCCAGCGGAGAATCCGTTCCGCAGTCGCCGCGCTCGAAGCGGCCGCCACGATTCATCGCGAGCATGGGTGGCTCCAGGGAATGGAGCGACGGATCAATCTGCTCGACGTTATCCATCACATGGCCCTGCGCTACGAATAAGTCCTTCCAGCCGTCATTATCGAAGTCCTCCAGCCGCGCGCCCCAGCCCGAGACGCCGCTAGAGAGAGCGGCAAGACCGCTCTCGAGCGAGCGATAACTGAATGCTCCGTCTCCGTCGTTGTGATAGAGGGCGTACTTCTGGCGCGCCAGGTCGGTGACTACAATGTCCGGACGGCCATCGTTGTCATAGTCGCGAAAGTCGACGCCCATGCCCGAGATCCGCTGGCCATCGTCGGTCAAGGCAACACCCGCTTCCAACGCGCGTTCCGTGAAGGTTCCGTTGCGGTTGTTGTGAAACAGAAATTGCTCCATGCCGTCGTTGGCCACGATGATATCGGCAAACCCGTCGGCATCGTAGTCGGCAAAGGCCACACCGAGCGCTTTCCCCTTCTTCGCGGCTATGCCGGAGCGCTGGCTGACGTCTTCGAAGGTTCCGTCCCCGCGATTACGGTACAAAATGCTGCTGGTAGCGGGGAACTCGGAAGGCGAACAATAGACTCGGGGTGATGTGCCGCATAGCTTGTTGTGGTCCAGATCCCACTCCAGGTACCGGGTGACGAACAAATCCAGCTTGCCATCGTTATCGTAGTCGAAGAAGCCGGCCGAGACGGACCATCCGCCCGCGGCTACGCCGGCTTTCGCGGTCACATCGGTGAAGGTGCCGTTTCCATTGTTGTGATACAAGATGTTCCTGCCGTAGCTGGTTACGTAGAGGTCGGTATACCCATCGTTGTCGTAGTCCGCCGCCGCGACGCCCATGCCATAGTTTCCGTCCCCCGCATGGGACAATCCGGCCGCCACGGTGACGTCGGTGAAACTGCCATCCGGGTTCTGGCGGTACAGACGATTCCAACAGGCTTCCTGGTTGCGGCCAAAAGATTCTCGCTCGCCAGGGCGCGAGTGCGGCGTCCCGGAATTCGGGAGTTGACCGCTGTTGACCAGAAAAATGTCCAGGAGGCCGTCGTTATTGAAATCCAACAGAGCGACCCCGCCCCCCATTGCTTCAATCAGGTATTTCCGCGAGGTAGGTGAATTCTCATGCTTGAACTTCAAACCGTTGGGCACGCCGGCATCGAAGATCGCCGCCGACAGCGTAAGCGCGCCGGCCACGAGAACTGCCAGCGGGCCCGGCGCCACCTTGAGAGCGAGGTCTATCATGAAACGAAGATTCGGGGACAGGATACTACATCACGGGGTGACTGCGGTACGACACTCTCTGCGAAAAGCGGGTGAACCAGGGGATGGCTCGCGGTTCAGAACAAGACGTCGAAATCCGCGGTAAACCTTCGCCCCCTGTGTCCGAAGAACAGCCCGAAGGCCGGATCGGCGATGTTTTGGTGTACCGCCTCCGGATTGAAGTGGTTGGTGAGGTTAAAGCTACTCAGGGATAACCGGACGGCGTACTTCGGATTGACTTGAATGTCCTTGGAAAAGCGGGAATCGACCGAGAGGAAGTGGGGAAACCGCTTCTCGTTGGGCACGCCTACGTAGTTTTGGCCGGCATCGGTCACGAAATACGGAAAACCATTTCGATACTCCACAACCGGAGCGATTCGAAACTTCAGCGGAAGCTGGATCAGCCCCCAAGCCAGGAACCGGTGGGGCAGATCCGCCGGCAAGTATCCGTACTGATTCGGCCGCACGATCGGCCGGGGGAAACTGCCCAAATAGTCGCCGAAATCGTTCAGGTCGCCCCGGCCGCTGCTGCGGACGTAGGAAAAGAACAACTGGCGCCCTTCGTTGAGCCGCACCCGCGCCGTTGCCTCGAACTGCCGGTAGGCGGCGTCCCCGGCGCCCGAGAGCAAGTGCGCGCCAACGTGGGTTACCGGATCGGGCGGAACCGGGAAGAGCAGCACCAGCCCGTCGCTCTCGTTTTGCAGGTAGCCGGCTCGTAATTTGAGGACCTTGGTGATGGGCTGCTCCAGTTGCAAACTCCAAGTGACGCCACGCGGGGAGAAGTTGCCGTCGGCCGGCGCGCCGAATACCAGCCGAAAGCGCTGCAAGGCCCGGCCCAGGGTGTTGGCGTAGCGATCCGGGCCGCTCACCACCTCGCCATTGGTGTCGTAGGTCGTGATGATCTGGTCCGGGTAGTTGTGGAAGGCATACACACTGAGGGGCACCCGATCGTAGAACCAACCAAACCCTGCGCGTATGGTGGTACCCTGCTCCGGGGCCGGACTCCAGGCAATGCCCACCCGCGGCGCCAGGCGGAAGGCATCGGAAACCTCCTGCGATTCGCTGCGAATCCCCGCGTCCACCGACACCTTAGGAGTAAGGATCCAGTGATCCTGCACGAAGAACGAGTACTCGAAATCCGAGAGGCTGAACGGTGCACCCGGAGCATAATCGATCCTCTCCAGCAGCCGGTTGGACAGGTCCACGATATTGATGGGGTGGTTCGTGACTTCACCCGAATCGTCGCTTTGCGCGAAATAGGCGCCCATCTTCAGGTGGTGCACGCCCGCGGCCTTCAGGGGTTCAAACGAATAGCTGCTGGATCCGCCGATCCGCCGGGCGGTACGCCGCTCGGCGGAGAAGTAGTTCCCGAAGTCCCCGTCCGGGGTGATGGTCAGGTCCATGGGGCCCTTGGACCACACCGAAGCATCGAACCGCGTGACGGACAACGTGTTCTCGAGCAGCCCGCCCAACAACGTCCAGCGGTGGGCCAGGGTTCCGGTATAGTTATGGGTGCTGGCGTCGGGGGCGGTCTCTACCGGATGGAGGAAATCGATGTTCACGTTACCCAGGCGCTGCGGGGCCGCGTGAACGGTGGCCGTGACCAGTTGCTTGTCGGAGGCCACCCAATCCAGTTGGCTAAACGAATTGATGCCTTCCTCCAGCTTCTGATTCCTGGGGAAGGGCAGCGTGTAGACCGCCGTCTTGCGGACTTCGTACTCGAATCCTTCGGAGATAAAGAACCTCCCTGGAATCAGGGGCCCTTCGAAGTTGAGCCGCGGGGTGGCGTCCTTTAAGCCGCGCAAATGATAGCTGCGAATCCGGAAATCGGGAAACGGATCGTTCAGTTCCCACTTCCATTTGTCGCCCCCGCGGTGGGTTTCCACTGAAACCAGTCCGGCGGTGAAGCGGCCATACTCGGCCAGGTAGGGGGTCTGGTAGACATTGACTACCTCCACGCTATCGATGGGAACAGTCAGCCCGAACTGACCGGTGGCCGGGTCGGTGACGTCCGCGGAATTGACGATGAGGGAACTGCGGTGCTCCGCAGCCGCGGAAATACGGAGTGCCCCACCGGGTTCGCGGACTACGCCCGGAGTTAGCGGAAGCGCGTCGGCGACGGTGGCGGGACGCCCGGGAAGTTCGCGCGCTTCCTGCGCGCGCACGGTCTCGGGAGAGGAGGCCTCGCCATCAACAGGGCTGACGGTTGCCTTGACCTCGATGCTCTCCTTGCGGGCCACGGCCGGGTTGAGGGTCAGCTCGATGGACGCGGCGAACTCCTCCACCAGGTCGATGTCACGCTTTTCCACTGCGATGTAGCCTTGTTTGCCCGCTTCGAGGTTGTAGTAGCCCGGCTTGAGGTCGGTGAAACTGGCGTGACCATGGGCGTCGGTATCGGCTTGGCCCGCCATGGCTTTTCCAGTGGTTAGCCGGACCAGAGCCCCGGCCACGGGCCTGTCGGCCGGATCGAGCACGGTGACATCGATGTTCAGCCCCGCCGGGGGCCCACCCAATGCCACCAACCGGCACAAGAGAAACATCGCCCCCGCTAGTACCGACCTTGCCTTCACCGGATCCTGTCCCGACTCTTCATATGTAACATACAGGACAGTACGGTGGGGTCGCGGCAGCCCATGCTATCGTGATGAATAGTGTCATCGCCGCTGAACTTCCACCTGGAACAATACGACGGGCCGCTGGACCTGTTGCTGGACCTCATTCGCAAGCAACAGATCGACATCAAGGATATCCCCATCGCCACCATCACCGCCCAGTATCTTCAGTACATGGAAAAAGCGCGGGAGATGGATATCGACTTGGGGGCCGAATTCGTTTACATGGCCGCTACCCTGATCCATATCAAGTCCAGGATGCTGTTGCCGCGCGACCCGGCGCTCGAAAAAGAGGGCGAAGACACCGAGGATCCGCGGCAGGAACTGGTGGACCGCCTGCTGGAACACGAGCGCTTCAAAAACGCCGCCGAAATGTTGCAACAAAAACGGTTGATCGAAGAAAACGTGTGGTCCAACCCCCAAATCAAGGCATTTATTTCGGACGATGACGACCCTGGACTGGCCATCACGCTCTTCGACCTGGTGAAAGCGTTCGGCGAGATGCTGGAGCGCACCAAAAACCGCCCGGTCTACGAGGTGGAGTCGGCCGATGTCACGGTTGCCGACATGATCCACTACCTGCGCGAACGGTTCACGGAGGTGGGTTACGATCAGCCCGTCTTCATTATGCGGGTTTTTGAGCAACAGCGAACCCGCCGCGCCATGATCGCGCTGTTTCTAGCCGTCCTGGAGATGGTCCGGATGCAGGCCGTGGTGGTGACCCAGAAGGACCTGTTCGGCGAGATCGCGCTGCAGCGGCACACCCGTTTCGACGCCGTATTTGCCAGCGGCCAGCCGATCGCAGCCATCGAAAAAGACTACCTTTAATCCCGCATGGAAGAACTGGAAATATCCCAACCCGAGTCCGTAAAGCAGCAGCCTGAAACCGTCGAGGCAAACCAAGATGTTTCGCCGCCACCGGACGCCGAAGCCCCGGCCGAACCCGTGCTTTCGATGGAAGAACTGCTTGCCACAGCGGAGTCCGAGCCGGCACCGCCCGCCGTACCGCTGGAAGACGCCCAACTCCGGGCGGTGTTGGAGGCAATCGTCTATGTGTCGGAAGAGCCGCTGACATTGGCGCAACTGGCGGCGGCGTTGCAGCAGCCGGCCGAACAGATCCGCACGCTGATGGACCGCCTGGTGGCCGAATTCGACAAACCGGAGCACGGCGTTTCGATTCGTGAGGTAGCCGGCGGTTACAAGATGACCACCAAGGCTGAGCACCATGAGTCGGTCCGCGACTTTGTCAAGAGTCTGAAGCCTCCGTTGAAGCTCTCCCTGCCCGCGCTGGAGACCCTGGCGGTGATCGCGTATAAACAGCCGGTGACGGCGCCCGAAATTATGGAGATCCGCGGCGTCCAAGGGGCGGGCGTGCTGAAAACGCTGCTGGACCGCAAGTTGATCGCGGTGGCCGGGCGCAAGAATGTGATCGGCAAGCCCATCCTCTACAAGACCACCAAGGAATTCCTGATCCAGTTTGGGCTCCGGGATCTGACTGAGCTACCGACGCTAAAGGAGTTCGAGGAGATCCGGCGCATGGCGTTCTCCGATGAGCAGGAGAAGGGGGCCGGGGAACAAGTGGCCGGGGAACCGGTGGCTGCAGCCCCCGAAGAAACCGCATCTGCCGACGCCCCCGCCGAGTCATCGGCCACCGGCCACCAGTCACCGGCCACCGATCAGGACGCTGCGGCCCCCGAAGAAACGGCCGAGCCACCGGCCACCGATCAGGAACCCTGATGCCCGAAGAGCGGTTACAGAAGATTCTTTCCCAAGCCGGGGTGGCCTCGCGACGCCAGGCGGAGAAAATCATGCTGGAGGGCCGGGTCACCGTGAATGGGACTGCGGTTACGGAACTGGGCTCCCGGGCCGATCTTGAACGCGACCACATCAAAGTCGATGGCCGCCTGCTGCACCCGCCGAAGCGGCTCAGCTACATCGCTCTGAACAAGCCGAACAGCACCGTCACCACGGTCAGCGATCCGGAGCGGCGCGCCACCGTGATGGATCTACTTCACGGTGTCAGGGAGCGCGTGTACCCGGTGGGGCGCCTGGACTACCACAGTGAGGGGCTGCTGCTGCTGACCAACGATGGCGATCTGGCGAACGCCGTCATGTCCGCCGCTACCCACCTGCCGAAGACGTACGTGGTGAAGGTGACGGGGACGCTATCGGGCGATCAGGAGCAGCAGTTCCGCGAGGGCGTTCCGCTTTCCGGGCGCCGAACCAAGCCAGCCGGACTGAAGCGGATCCATGAGGCCGAGAATCCGTGGTATGAGGTGCGGCTGTACGAAGGCCGTAACAACCAGATCCGCATGATGTTCAAACATTTCGGCCTGCTGGTGGAGAAACTGCGCCGGGTGCGCATCGGGCCGATCGAACTGGGCCGCCTGAAACCGGGGAAATTCCGTTATCTGACCGATGAGGAAGTACAGAAGCTGAAGCGCGCCATTCGCTCCAGCAAGAAGCAGATCGTATGAAACAGATTGCCGAACTCCTGCATTCTTCGCGCACCATCGCGGTGGTTGGGCTGTCTTCCAAACGCTACCGGCCCAGCTACGGCGTGTCGGAGTACCTGCAACGCGCGGGCTACCGCATCATTCCGGTGAATCCGCTGGAGCGCGAGGTCCTGGGCGAGCGCGCCTATCCGGAACTGGACGCCGTGCCCGACCCGGTGGATATCGTGGACATTTTCCGTCGCTCGGAGTTTGTGCCGGAGATTGTCGAGGCGGCCATCCGCAAAGGCGCGAAGGCGGTCTGGATGCAGGAAGGCGTGTACCACGAAGCCGCCGCGCGGCGAGCCGAACAGGCGGGCCTGATCGTGATCATGGACCGGTGCATTCTGAAAGACCACCGGCGGCTGGCCCACGCCAGTTAGCTGAGCTAACTAGGCAAGGGCTGCGCCCTTGATATCCCAGCGGGATGTGGGAGTCAGGAGTCAGGAGGCAGAAGTCAGAATCGCGGCGGCGTAGGCGTTGAGCAGGCGACTGACTTCTTCGG
>Ga0075030_100000027_pt1 | contig 87198 bp, 75 predicted proteins | sample LitLauG_LLR_2012_FD_71393 | JGI IMG/M metagenome (GOLD analysis project Ga0075030, IMG submission 71393) | Freshwater sediment microbial communities from Pennsylvania, USA - Little Laurel Run_MetaG_LLR_2012 | ecosystem: Environmental > Aquatic > Freshwater > Creek > Sediment | place: USA... | reverse complement strand
TCGCCGCCGCGGCGGCGAGAAATCCTTCGGTCCCGGCCTTCTCGAGCGAAACCTACCCCGGCTGGCTGACGCACTGGGGGGAACAATGGGCCAGGCCCGACACCGCCTCGTTCCTTTCGGATCTGCGTTATCTTCTCGCCCACGGGAGATCGCTCAATATATATGTGGTGCACGGAGGGACGAATTTCGGATTTACTGCGGGGGCAAACTCCGGCGGGAAAGGATACGAGCCGCACATCACAAGCTATGATTACGACGCTCCGGTGAGCGAGCAGGGAAGGGCGGCCCCGAAGTTCTTTGCGATCCGGGACCTCATCGCGCAGTACGCCGGAACGCCTCAGCCGCTCCCGGAACCCCTGCCGGCGATGGATCTCCCCCCGGTCTCGATGAGGGCGTTTTCGACCGTCTGGGCGAATCTTCCCCGCTCTGTCCGGTCCGTGCAGCCCGGCACGTTTGAATCGTACGGCCAGTACCACGGGTTCATGCTCTACCGGACCCGTCTCATCGGACACCGCGGGGGAAATCTTACGGTCACCGATCTGCATGATTACGCACTGGTGTTCCTGGACGGCAGATACGTCGGAACCCTTGACCGGCGCGAAGGGGTCAACACGATCCGCCTCCCCGTGTCGGACCTCGCGAGGCCGGTCCTTGAGATACTCGTGGAGGGGATGGGCCGCGTGAACTACGGCCCTTCGCTGATCGACAGGAAGGGGATCACGGACCGTGTGACGCTGGAGGGAATGACGCTGATGAACTGGGAAGTCACCGGGCTTCCCATGGACGGGGACTACATCGCGGGATTGAAGGGAGCTCCCGTCGACACGGCGCGCAGGGGGGTGTTCTTCAGGGGGTCGTTCGAGCTGGAAACCGCCGCGGACACGTTTATCGACGTGTCGGCCTATGTCAAGGGGTTCGTCTGGGTGAATGGGCACAACCTGGGGCGCTACTGGAATATCGGACCGCAGAAGCGCCTCTTCTGTCCGGCTCCCTGGTTGAGGGCGGGGGTGAACGATATCCTCGTGTTCGACCTGCACCGCAACGACCCGGCAACTGTCCGCGGGATGAGTACGCTCGACTAAGGCTCTCCGGGCGGCCTGTTTCAGGAGTATACACAGGGAAGGATAGCGCACATGCGCGTGCTTGCGTTCAGTGATCTGCATGGATCGGTTGACATCGTCGAAAGAGTCCTTGCGCTGGAGAGAAAATTCGACGCGGTGATCCTCGCGGGAGACATCACAACGGCCGGGACGCTGTCGGAGATCGAAAAAACCATCGGGAGGGTCGCGGCGTTCGGGAAGCCCGTTCTTGCGGTCGCCGGGAACATGGATCCGCTCCCCCTTGAACGTAAGCTCCAGCAGCTCGGCGTCTCGATCGATTCACGAGGTATAACGATCGGGGATGCGGGGTTTTTCGGCGTCTCGGCGGCCCCTGCGACCCCGACGCATACGCCGAACGAGCTGTCGGAAAGGGAGCTCATGGCACGTGCGGAGGCCGGATGGAAGTGTGTCGCGGCGGCCCGCTGGAAGATCTTCGTCCCGCATGCGGCGCCGAAGGGTACCGCGCTGGATCTCCTCCCTTCGGGAAAACACGTTGGCAGCCTGGCGATACGGGACTTCATCCGGCGCAGGAAACCCGACGCCACGATCTGCGGCCACATTCACGAGGCCCGCGGCATCGACACGATCGACGGGAAACCGGCCGTCAATTGCGGCCCCGCCGGGAAGGGATTTTATGCCGTATTGACGATCGGCGAAGAGATCGTGCTGGAAAACTGCTCCCTCAGATGACTCCTCTCCTCACTCCCCGGTCATCCCGACCGGCCTTCCACGGCTCCTGCTGATCTCGTCGAACAGGTCGCACTCGTTCTTCAAAAGATGCTGTGCGGGACCGGTGCGGTCTCCGAATTCGAAATACGTGTCCCCTTCCGTGGAGATTTGCCGTCTCCGGGTCTCTTTGAGGATATTGGATGAATGCGGTTCATCTGATTCTCGCCAGGCAGCCGGCGAAAGTCAAGGCGCTCGCCTTTCGCAAATCTCATCCATTTCCCCTTGACTTTTTAAGACCCGAGGCATTACATTCATGCGTATTTATAGATTTTGTGACATTTCCAGGCGTTCCGCCCTATTGGAACGATCGGCGCTCACGCCGCGGGTTCGCCCCGCCGTGAACCTCAGCGACAACAATCAGGAAACCTATAAGGAGTGACATGAATCAGCCCCCGGATCCGGACAGCATGCTGGTGTTTTCCTACCTGGAGCTGCGCAGGGCGATCGGCGTGCTGGGGATCGCCCTGCCGTTCGTCGTCGCTCTCGGCGGATCGATCGTGTTCGGCAGTGGAATTCAGGATTCGATAAGCGGGTACTACTATACGGGGATGCGCAACGTCCTCGTGGGGACGCTCTGTTCCATCGGTGTCTTCCTCCTCTCCTACAAGGGGTACGAGCGGGTGGACGCTATCGCGGGGACATGTGCGTGCGTGTTCGCGGTCGGCGTGGCGCTCTTCCCCACGGTCCCGGTGGTGGATCCCACTTCCCGCCAGGAGGTCATCGGGCACGTCCACCTTGCCTTCGCGTCGCTCTTCTTCGCGACGCTCGCGTTCTTCTCGCTCTCCCTCTTTACACGGACCGATCCGGAAAAGCCGCCGACGGGGAGGAAGCTTCAGCGAAACAGGGTATACAGGACGTGCGGCTTCGTGATGGTGGCGTGCCTCATCGCGATCATCATTGTCCATGTGATTCTCTCGATGAACCCGCACGACGCCCTGGGCGCATGGAACCCGGTCTTCTGGCTCGAATCCGTCGCCATCGTCGCATTCGGCGTTTCGTGGATCACCAAGGGCGAGGCTCTGCTGAAGGACGACGTACGGTGAATGTGACCGGGCCAATACTCACATAAACGGATCTGCCGATGTGTCCGGTCAGCGCAGAAGTCCCCCCTGAATCTGCTTCCTGAGGGATATACAGTGGACGCGGAGTATGTTCTTGATGTCGTCGGCCGCCCTTCTGGACTTCTGCTGCTTTCGTTCGCTGAACAGGATCTGTGACCAGCTCCTCACCTGGTGAAGCGTGTCATCAAGTACCCCGGCCGGCTCACCCCCGTCTTCCAGCAGTGCGGTAATCTCCTCAATTCTCCGCTGTGTCGGCGGGTCCGTTCTTCCCCCCAGTTCGATCAGGTTCTCGAGCTCTGCGACAAATTCAAGTGCGTTCCCGGGAGTCATCACGATATAACGTATCGATTCGTCCGTGAAGTTCCGGTCGCGAATTCCTGCGTGAACGGGGATGATCACCCGGGCCGTCACCTCTGTGTCGTCAACCTTCCCCTCAGTTGCACTCCATTAAACGAGATCCCGATTGGATTGTCAAAACTATGCGGGGGTGATGAGGCCGTCCGGCATGTGAGCGGAGGAGGTGGGGAAGTGGAGCGCGCCATCGGGATTTTCACATCGGGGGATCACATTGTGAGCCGCACGTCGGTATCGGGAACTCGTCTGATTGAGCGCATCCAGCGCCGGCTCGACCGGATGTCAACTCCGGCAGTGGTTCTCTCGAGCTGCATGGCGCTCGTGCTTATCGGCATCGGCGACTACGTCACCGGCGTGGAGATCATCTTCACAATGTTCTACCTGATCCCCGTCTCGGCGATAACGTGGCGGCTGGGAAGAGCCGCGGGGATCTTCGCTTCGTTGATCTGCGCGATCGTCTGGTCGATCGTGGACTACTTCGGAAGGCCGCTCTTTGATCCGGTGACCGTCGTATGGAACATCGCGATCCAGTCCGCCATGTTTGTCTCCTACGCGGTCATCCTCTCCAGAGTGCGGACGGGGATCGACGCGCAGAACGCCGTGAATGAGGAGCTGCAGGCGGCACTGGCGGAAGTGAAGAGGCTGAGCGGAGTGCTCCCGATATGTGCGTGGTGCAAAAAAATACGCGACGGCGAAGGGGTGTGGCACCAGCTCGAAGCGTACCTTCTGGACCATTCTGAAATTGATTTCACGCACAGCATCTGTCCGGAATGCAAGACCACGCTGTATCCCGGCCGGGGCAAATCGGGGCAGGTGCGCAAGCCGCCCGGGTTCTGACCCCCGGCCGGTGATCGATCGGCGGATCTCCAATGCCGATCTTTCGTTACATCCCCATATACTGCGCGTGGATGTACACTCCCGTGTGGACGTTGTAGACCAGGTACCAGCCCGGGTGGTCAGGGTCGTCGTACACGACGAAGTCGTTCCCGCAGTCCCAGCACCAGTCCGAGCAGAGCGGCCAATCCCATGACGCTACCTCAAAATTTCTCCCCCCTGAAAACCAGAATCGGTGTTGGTCCGGATCGAACCGCGTGACCTGGTAGCGGTACTTGGGTCCCGGATGGGCAAAACGGCCCTGCGCGAACGGCTTGTCCATGTGGAAGCGCGCATCGCCCGCCTGCTCGTGCCCGAACCATTGATCGTGGTTGACGTGCGGCATGTCGTTTACGTGGCCGGTCGGCAGGTGCTCTGTGCGGCGCTCTTCGGCAGGGTTGCTTCTGGCCGCAGGCGGAGGCGGTATGTGTCCCTGGTTCGCCCGCGGCCGGTTCTGCGCCGATCTGCTCCCCCCACCGGATGACCGTCCCCCGCGTTGCGCCTCCGCGGAGGGGGCGAGCAGGAACGCCGCTGCAAGTATGAGCACCGGCGCATACAGGGATGCGACTCTCGTCTTCATGGAGTTCTCCTTTCGTTTGTTGTGGAGAAAAAATGCGGCATGGTCGATTCCACGAGCAGTCATTCCTCGGATATTTCCCGGGACAACCTGCGGATCACCGCTTCAAACTGCTATAGCCCAAAGGGTTGAATTCCGGGGACCCGTCCCGTCGAAAGTGTTTTCCCGCCTGCCATCCCGGAACCGGTCATCCCATTCCGCCCCTTTACGACCCGCCGGGATCCCGGCTCCCCGTCTGCGATCGGTCAAAGTGGTGCGTCATCTCGTACTCCAGTTCGGGGTCGATCTTCTGCTTCTCGATTTTCCTTTCCCGTTCCATCAGTTCCTCGTGATGCGCCTGGAGGTACGCGAGCTCCTTTGCGCCGTACGACAGCCGCGTCACGATCACGAAAAGGACCGGGACGATCAGTATGGCGAGCGTGGAAGCCGCGAGCATTCCCCCGAGAACCGTGAATCCGATCGTGTTCCGGGCGACGGCGCCCGCACCTGTGGCGAACGCGAGCGGAAGGACCCCCAGGATGAATGCGAGCGATGTCATGATGATCGGCCGGAGCCTGAGCTTGACCGCCTCCAGCGTGGAACGGATCAGTTCCTCGCCGCGGTCGACCCGCACTTTCGCGAACTCCACGATCAGTATGGCGTTTTTCGCCGAGAGCCCGATGAGCGTGATGAGCCCGATCTGCGCGTACACGTTGTTCGTGAGCCGCGGCAGGCACACGAGCATGAGGATCGCGCCGAACGCGCTGATCGGCACCGGGAGCATGACCGAAAACGGCACGGACCAGCTTTCGTAGAGTGCGGCAAGGAAGAGGAAGACGAACGTGATCGAAAAGATGAAGATGTACACCGTCGTCGAGCCCGCCTTGATTTCCTCGTAGCTCAGCCCCGAGAATTCGTAGCTGTAGCCGCGCGGCAGCGCTTTCTCCGCCGTCGCCCGCAGCGCGTTGATCCCCTCGCCGGTGCTGTACCCGGGAGGGGTGGATCCGTCGACTTCCGCGGAACGGAAGATGTTGAAGTGCGTCAGGAGCGGCGGCGCTTCGGTCGCCCTGTAGCTGATCAGCGTGCTGAGCGGCACCATGGTTCCCGCCTGGTTGCGCACGTAATACCTGTCCATGTCCGAGACCAGCGCCCGGAACGTCGTGTCCGCCTGCACGACGACGTGATACGTGCGGTCGTACAGCGTGAAGTTGTTCACGAACAGGCTCCCCATGAACGCCTGCATTGTTGTGAACACGTCCGACACGTTGACGCCGAGCTTCGCGCATTTGTCCCGGTCAAGCGTCAGCTCGTAGCTGGGGGTGTGCGCGCCGTAGTAGCTGAACGCGGTCGAGATGGCGGGTGTCCTGCGCGCTTCGGCGACGAAGCTCTTCACCACCCGTTCGAACGCGTGCACGTCGTCGCTCGTGCTCCCCTGTTCGATCTGCATGCTGAATCCGGCGGCCTGCCCGATCCCGCGTATGGGAGGGGGCGGGATGACGACGATATTTGCGTTATTGATGCCGGCGGCGGCGATCCGTTTCCTGAGGACGTCCATGATCCCCGGGATCTGCTCCTCGGGTCTGGTCCTCTGTTCCCAGGGCTTGAGCATGCAGAATATCGAGCCGGCATTGGACGTTGAGCCGAAATTAAGGATGTTCAGGCCCGAAAGGGCGGAGTAATGGTTCACGCCGGGGGTGGACCCGACGATCTGCATCAGCTTCGTGATGACTTCGACGGATTGCGTCGTCGATGACCCCTCCGACAGCTGGTACGTCACGTAGAGCCGTCCATCGTCCTCCGACGGGATAAAACCGGAGGGTTTGTACTTGAACAACAGGATCGCGCCGACGCAGACGCAGACAAGGAGAATGACGACGTAGCGTGACCCCCTGATGCCCCGCTCGACGATCCGGACGTACCTCCCCGTCATCCGTCCGAACCAGCCGTTGAACCGGGCGAAGAGCTTCCCGGGCCAGTGGGGCTGCCTGTTGATGTGCGACGGCTTCAGGAGGAGCGTGCAGAGTGCGGGGGTAAGCGACAGCGCGATGAACGCGGAGAGGATGACCGAGATCGCGATCGTGATCGCAAATTGCTGGTACAGCCGCCCCACGATCCCCGGGATGAACCCCACGGGGACGAACACTGCCGCAAGGATGAGGGCGATGGCGACGACGGGCGCCGAGATGTCCTTCATCGCCTGGTAGGTCGCTTCCTTGGCGGAGAGATGCCGGTCGTCGATGTAGTGCTGGACCGCCTCCACGACGATAATCGCGTCGTCCACGACGATGCCGATGGCCAGCACGAACCCGAACATGGTGAGCGTATTGATCGTGAAACCCAGCGGTATGAAGAAGCAGAACGTGCCGAGAATCGAAACCGGGATGGCGAGTATCGGGATGATCGTGGAACGGAGGTTCTGGAGAAACAGGAAGACCACGAGCGCGACGAGCGCCAGGGCCTTTAACAGGGTGTCCAGGACCTCCGACATGGAGACCTTGATGATCGTGATCGATTCGAAGGGGACGGCATAGTCGACGTCGTCGGGGAACGATTTCTTCAGTTGCTCGAGCGTGGCGTAGACGTTGCTCGCCGTCTCGAGGGCATTTCCCCCGGGGGTCTGGTACACGAAGAGGATGGAGGCCCGTTTGCCGTCGACGAACGAATTGCTCGAGAACGTGAACTTCCCCAGCTCCACGCGCGCCACGTCCCTGAGATAGACGAGCTCGCCTGTGGCCGGGACCGTCTTCACGACGATCTTCTCGAAATCGGACGCCGTTTTCAGCCTGCCGTTGACCAGGATCCCCAGTTCGAGCGGCTGTCCTTCCTGCTGGGGCGGAGCGCCCGCCGCGCCCGCCGCGACCTGCACGTTCTGTGCGTTCAGTGCGGCGATGATATCCTGGGGCGTCAGGTCGAGTGACGCCATCTTCTCGGGGTTCATCCAGACGCGCATGCTGAAGTTGTCCGTGCGCGTGTTGATGTCCCCCACGCCCGGGACCCGGAGCAGCGCGTCCTCGATAAAGACGTTCGTGTAATTGTCGAGGAACGTGATGTTGTGCGTTCCCTTTGGCGAGAAGATCGCGATCTGCATGAGCATGCTGGGGTTGCGGGCGCGCACCGTGAGCCCGAGCCGGCTCACGACGGAGGGGAGAAGCGGGGTGGCGATCCCCACCCGGTTCTGGACGTTCAGCGCGGCGATATGGACGTTGGTCCCGACGTTAAACGTCACGTTGACGCTCATGTTCCCGGTGTTGGTGTTCGTGCTCTGCATGTACTCCATCCCCGGGGTCCCGTTGACCTGCTCCTCGATCGGGGTGGCGACGGTCTGTTCCACCGTCTGGGCGTCCGCGCCGGTATACTGCCCCGACACCGAGACCGCCGGGGGGGTGATATCGGGGTACTGGTCCACGGCCAGGTTCGCGATGCAGATGATCCCCGAGATCATGAGCACCACGGAGATGACGATCGCGGTGACGGGCCGCTTGATGAACGTGTTGGCGATCATTGCCGGGCGTGCGGGTTGAGCTCCCGCGATTTCTGCAGATCGTATTCAAGCTCGGGGTCGATATTCTGCAGTTCGACCTTCCGGGCCTTTTCCATCAGATCCTCGTGGTGGGCGTGCAGGTAGCCGAGCATCTTCTCGCCGTAGGACAGGCGCGTGATGACGACGAAGAGCACCGGCACGATGAAAATGGCGATCGTCGACGCCGCGATCATCCCGCCGAGGACGGTGAACCCGATCGTCCTGCGCGCCACGGCGCCGGCACCCGTGGCGAACACGAGCGGCAGGACGCCCAGGAGGAACGCGAGGGACGTCATGACGATCGGCCGGAGGCGCAGCCGCACGGCTTCCATCGTGGACGCGATCAGCTCTTCGCCCCGGTCGACGCGCACCTTGGCGAACTCCACGATCAGGATCGCGTTCTTCGCGGCGAGCCCGATGAGCGTGATGAGCCCGATCTGCGCGTACACGTTGTTGGAGATGCCCGGGAGGCACGTCAGCGTCAGGATTGCTCCGAACGCCCCGATGGGGACCGCCAGCAGGACGGAAAAGGGGACGGACCAGCTTTCGTACAACGCTGCGAGGAACAGGAAGACGAAGGTGATGGAGAAGACGAAGATGTAGACGGTTCTCGAGCCTTCCTTGACCTCCTCGTAGCTCAATCCGGAGTATTCATAGTCGTAGCCCTCCGGGAGCACCTTCGCGGCGACGGTCTTGAGCGCGTCCAGCGTCTCGGTGCTGCTGTACCCGGGGGGGGAGGCGCCGTCGATTTCCGCGGAACGGAAGATGTTGAAATGCGAGATCAGCGGGGCGGCTTCCGTGGGCTCGTAGGTGATGAGCGTCCCGAGCGGCACCATGGCGCCCGCCTGGTTCCGCACGTAGTACTTGTCCATGTTGCCGACCGTCTCGCGGGACATGGTATCCGCCTGGATCACCACGTGAAACGTCCGGTTGTAGGTCGTGAAATCGTTGATGTACATGCTGCCCATGTACGCCTGGATCGTCGTGAACACGTCCGCGATGTTCACGCCGAGCTTTTCGCACTTGTCCCGGTTGACCGTGAGATTGTAGTTCGGGGTGTGCGCCGAGTAGAATGTGCTCGCGTTGGCGATCGCGGGAGTGTTGTTCGCCTCCGCGACGAACCTGTTGACGACCCTCTCGAACGCGTGCACGTCGTCGTTCGTGTTCCGCTGCTCGATCTGGAAGCTGAATCCGACGATGGACCCCACTCCGGGGATCGGGGAGGGCTGGATCACCTGGGCGTTCGCGTTGTTGACGCCCTCCGCGGCGATCCGGTCTCCGAGAACGCGCATGATGCCCGGTACCTGTTCGGCTGATGCGCTCCGCTCGTCCCAGGGCTTGAGCTGGATGTAGATCGTGCCGCAGTTCGAGTTTGTCGCGTTGGTCACCACGTTCAGGCCGGACAGGGCCGCGTAGTGGCCGACGCCGGGCGTGGAGGCGACGACGCTCATGAGCTTCTCCATCACCGCGACGGTCTGGGCGGTGGAGGAGGCGGGAGGGAGCTGGAACGTCACGTACAGGGTCCCGTCGTCTTCGGAGGGGATGAAGCTCGTGGCTTTGTTCTCGAAAAGGAACACGGTCCCGGCGCAGATGCACACGAGCAGGATCACGACGTAGCGCGACGCCGTGATGCTGCGCCGGACCCCCGCGGAGTAGCCGTCCGTCAGCTTCTCGAACCATGCGTTGAACCGGGAGAACGAGCGGGCCGCCCACCCCTTTGCGCCGCCGGTGTCGGACGGCTTCAGGAGGAGCGTGCAGAGCGCGGGGGTGAGCGACAGGGCGATAAAGGCGGAGAGCATCACCGAGATGGCGATGGTGATGGCGAATTGCTGGTACAGCCTCCCGACGATCCCCGGAATGAACCCCACGGGGACGAACACCGCGGCGAGGATGAGCGCGATGGCCACGACGGGTGCCGAGATGTCCTTCATGGCCTGGTAGGTGGCCTCTTTCGCGGACATGTGGTTCTCGTCGATGTAATGCTGCACGGCCTCCACGACGATGATGGCGTCGTCCACGACGATCCCGATGGCCAGCACGAACCCGAACATGGTGAGCGTGTTGATGGTGAACCCCAGCGGGATGAAGAAGCAGAACGTGCCGAGAATCGAGACGGGAATCGCGAGCACGGGGATGAGCGTGGAACGGAAGCTCTGCAGGAAGAGGAACACGACGACGGCGACGAGGGCGAGCGCCTTCAGAAGCGTCCCGACGACGTCGTTCATCGACACCTTGACGACGGTCACCGACTCGAACGGGACTTCGTAATCCACGTCGGTGGGGAACGATTTCTTGAGCTGGGTCATCACCCTGGTGATCCCGTTCGCCGTTTCGAGGGCGTTGCTACCCGGTGCCTGGTACACGAGCAGGCATGAGGCCCGTTTCCCGTCGACGAACGAATTGCTGGAGAACGTGAACTTTCCCAGCTCCACCCGCGCGACGTCCTTCAGGTACACGAGGTCGCCGGTGGCCGGGGTCGTCTTGACGATCACGTTTTCGAAATCCTCGACCTTGCTCAGCCGGCCGTTGACAAGGATCCCCAGCTCGAATGTCTGGGTCTTCTGCTGGGGGGGGACCCCCGCGGAGCCCGCCGCCACCTGGACGTTCTGCGCGTTCAGGGCGGCGATGACATCCTGCGGCGTCAGGTTGTAGGACGCCATCTTCTCCGGGTTCATCCAGATGCGCATGCTGAAATCATCCGTGAACCTGCTGATGCTCCCCACGCCCGGGACGCGCAGCAGCGCGTCCTGCACGAAGATGTTCGTGTAGTTGTCGAGGAACGTGATGTCGTGCGACCCCTCCGGCGCGTAGATGGCCACCATCATCAGGATGCTGGGGTTGAGGGCGCGCACGGTCAGCCCGAGACGGCTCACGGCCGCCGGCAGGAGAGGCGTGGCGATGCTGACGCGGTTCTGCACGTCGAGCGTGGCGATGTCGATGTCGGTCCCGATGTTGAAGGTCACGTTCATCGACATCAGCCCGTTGTTGGTGTTGTTGCTCTGCATGTACTCCATGCCGGGCGTGCCGTTCACCTGCTGCTCGATCGGGGTGGCGACCGTCTGCTCGACCGTGAGCGCGTCGGCCCCGGTGAACTGGCCGTTCACCTGGACGACGGGCGGGGTGATCTGGGGGTACTGCTCGACCGGCGAGTTGAGGATGCAGATGATGCCGGTGATCACGAGGACGATGGAGATGACGATCGCCGTGACCGGCCGTTTGATGAACGTGTTGGCGACCATGGTTCAGCGCCTGCCCTGCGGCGTATTCTGCCCGGTCCCCCCGTCCGCGTCCGCGCGGGGAGCGCCGGGATCCGCCGCCGGAGCGATGGAGGAGCCGTTGTGGAGCGACTGAACGCCGTCGGAGACGATCCTCTCCCCCTCGGCGATCCCGGTGCGGATGATCACGTTCGGCCCCAGCGTCGCCCCGAGCCGGACCTTCTTCTGATAGGCGAATGTCCCGCGGTGTCCCCCGGAGGTCGCACGGTCCTTCGTCGTATCTCCCGCGCCTCCCGGCGTGCTGTCCCGGGCCACGTACACGAAGAACTCCCCCATCTCCTCCACGACCGCCCTGTTCGGTATCAGCAACTGCGGGACGGGATCCTGGTTATGCACCCTCACCACGCAGCTCATCCCCGCCCTCAGGTCGGACTTCGGGTTGGGGAATTGGAGCCTGATCCTGATCGAGCCTGTCTGGGGGTTGACTGCCCTGTCGATGACTGCGATCGTCCCCTCGTAGGGGTACAGCGCGTTGTTGGGCAGAACGAGCGTGAACAGGGAATCGACCGCCTGGTGCCTGGTCTTCCGGAGGCTCTCGAAGGATTCGAGCTGCTTTTCATTGATCAGGAAATCGACTCCCATGGGATCGTCCGACGAGATCGTGACGAGGACGGTCTGTCCCACGCTCATCAGGTCGCCGAGCTTCACCATGCTGAATCCCACCGTCCCGTCGAACGGGGCGGTAATGACCGAATAGGCCAGGTTGGTCCTCGCGTTCTTCAGCGCTTCGTCCGCCGACTTGTAGGCGTTCTGCGAGTTTTCCAGCGTGATCATGGCGTGGTCGTAGAGCTGCTTTGCGACCGCCTTGTTGTTGTACAGGTACTCGTACCGGTCCGCGTCCTGCTGGGCCTGTTTGAGATTTCCCTCGGCGACCTTGAGGTTGGCGGCGGCGGCGTTGTAGTTGGCTTCGTAGATGCGGCGGTCGATCTCGTAGAGCTTCTGCCCCTTCTTGACGGTCGTCCCCTCTTTGAAGAAAATCCCGGTGATGTACCCCTGCACCTCCGGGAGCAGGTTGACCTGGCTCAGGGCGATGGTCGTCGCCGTGTACCTGTCGTAATACACGACAGGCCGGGCGGTCACCGTGTACAGGTTCACGGGAACGGCGGGAGGGGGCGGCGGCTGTTTCGGGCCGCACGACAGGAGGAGAATGCTGCACGTCGTCGTCATCGCAACTGATGTTCGGTTCATGGTGCCGGTCGTCTCGTTCCGTTAGTGTGTGTAAGGGATGTCGCCCATGGCCTTCTGCAGATCCACCTTGCTCGACAGGAGCTGGAACAGTGCGTCGATATAGCCGATCTCCGCGCTGATGAGGTTGGATTCGGCGATGATGATGTTCAGATAACTCACGATTCCCTGGTTGTACTGCAGCGAGACGATCCGGTACACGTTCGTCGCGCGTGTTTTGTTCTCCTGCAGGAGTATGAAGTTGTACAGATTGCTCTTGTAACTTGCAAGCGCCGAAGTGTACTCCGCGTATATCTGGGACTTCAGGTTTGCCTCGGCCCAGTCCACCTCCTCTTCCTGGAGCTGCGCCCTGTGGATGCTTTCGATCCTGGAGAACCCCGTGAATATGGGGAGGGTGATCGACAGCCCGAAGAACGAAAAGGGGTAGGCCTTTTTGAAAAGCTGCGAAGAGGAATTGCTCTCGTATTCGTAGGCGTAGGTATACAAGAGGGACACCGACGGGAGGAACGACAGCTCGTAGAGCCCGGTGAGATGCTGCTGGATCTGCTTTTCGGTCTCGAGCTGCCTGTACTCGATCCGTTTCTCATAGTGCAGAGCGAGCGTGGTATCGAACGCGATTTGCTGCATCATCGCCAGCGTGTCGTACGTGACGTTGAACTCTCTGTCCGGCGGGTATCCCATGAGGTGTTTCAGGTTCGCATACCCCGGCGCGATGTTCTCGAATTGCTGCTTGAGCTGCGACCGGGAATTGTTCAGCGTGATGACGGCCTGTTCGTAATCGGTCTCGTCCGCCAGTCCTGCCACGTACTGGTGGTAGGTGTCCTGGACGTCCGTGCCGAGGCGGGCCGTGTCTTGCTTCAGGACGTTGACCTGCTCGAGCGTGAGGAGGAGGCCGTAGAATGATTTGCTCACGTTCGACACGATGAAGATCTTGTTGCTGTCGAGATTCTGCTCCGCCTCCTCCACGAACAGGTGCGCGCTCGTCGCGGAATACAGGAGCTGCGGATCGAAGACCGCCTGCGTGGCGGAAAGTTCGGGAAGAGCCGTATTCGTGACGCCGGTGTGCGTCGGCACCGGCGGCCCGCCGGTCACCGGATTGGGGGCAAGCGTCGAGGGGAGCTGGTTGTAATGCGTCAGGCTCCCCGAAATGCCCACCTGCGGAAGCCAGCCCGACAGGTTGATGGCATTCGTCGTCCGTGCGACGGAGATGTTGAGCAGGGCTTGATTGATCCCCGGCTGATGCTGGAGGGCGTAGGCGACGCAATCCTCGAGCGTGAATGTCTGGACCGAATCCGTGGCGGTGTCATTTGCCTGGGAGCGGAGGGGGCCGGGGATGCATCCCGCCAGGATGAAGAGCGGGAGCAGCACATGTCGAAGTTTATCTTTCGCGGCTGAGGTGCTGATCATGGACTTGTGGTATCCTGCTCAAACACAACGTGGCTGGTTGATTGCCTTCTCTATTAAATGGCAACAGCATTCCGCGGGGGACTATCGACATCAGGGAAGCCCTGCAGAAAATCCATGTGCGTGTGCGTCGCCGGGCTTCCGGTTCCTCGGCCTGGTCGATCAGTTCCCTGTCGATTCGTTGGAATGGTCTCGGGGTTCCCTGCTAGCGGGCTAAAGCATTCGGTAGCATGGTATTAGACACTTCGCAGGCGCGGAGGTTTATCGATAACAACGTGATTGGCCGTCGATTTGCGCCTGTTTTCCTCCGTCCGTGAGTCCCGCAGCGCCTGGTCTGGGTTGTCGAACCGGAAGGGGGGCGTCCTGGGGGGTTCCCCCGGCACGTTGAACATATAACGGAACCCCCGGTGCATCGGGTTCCGCCTGCAGGGTTCCAGCCGGGAAACCATGCCGGGCCGTGCTATGACATCCCCGGCACGCCCCGGGGTGAATCTATATCCCCGTGAATCTCCATCCCCGGAGGAAATACTTCGTATCCCGCCGCGATTGAAGTATATTGAGAAGATGTGATGTTTTGAACCGGAAGGGACTATAGATGAAAGCACGGGGGAGAGGGGCAGCGAAGCGCCGGAGCAGCTTCTTTTCGTGGGTTATCCTGGTTGCGGTACTCTGGCTGATTGCCCGCTATCTGCATTTCCTGTTTTTCTAGCCCGGGAAAACCGTGCATGCACCGTCTTTCCGTTTGGCCCGCAACCTAGTCTTTTGTAAATATGAGCAGAACGGCCTTGACAACCCTGGTCTTGGGGGGAGGTGCTTTTCTTTGTGTGCCGTAAAGGATCAAAGATAAGAGGTTCAAGTCCCCTCATACTCAAACGCCAGCTGGGGTATTTCAGCGAATTGCAGGTATGAAGTGCAGCCGAAAACGACACCGACATACTAATAATCTTGAATCGAGGAGAAACACCCATGGGCCGGAGCGGACGCGGTGCGCCTGTTAGTATCTGTTCAGTCCCGTCAGATACGGGGGAGCCCGACCTATGCGGATCAGGCACTCGGTAATCACACCCTTCAGAAGCTATTTCATCAAGAGAAGTTTGGTCGTCTTAGTAAACGATACTCCTCCAAGGTCGTTTAATATTCTCAATCGCGCGAAGTAAACGCCACTTGACACCGGAATTCCAGAGTTCTGTGTGGAATTCCAGGTCACCGTGTATCGTCCCGGCTGCTGGTAAGCGTCTGCGAGATCCGCGATTTACGGGACCGCTGGTGCCCGGTGCCAACTCGATCCTTAGTTCACCGCTCGTGAATTGTGGTGAAATCTGGGCTTTTGTAGTCATTGCTGTGAGACTTACGAGGGTTATCGCATACAGAATCGATTTCATGATTACCACCTATGAAAATCCGCGGAATCAATCATTAACGCAGGCGATACAGGTACGGCGGCCCAAACTCCCAAGCAAAAAAGAGCGAACCGCCGAACAGGGCTGGCGAGGAAACGACCTTTCCCTCGTTATTCGGAATAGACGCGCCGAATTGCCAGAGCGGGTTTGCACTGTTGTATGCAAATAGCGAAGCTCCGCCAAAGTTGTCGGTCGCTGCAACGTAGATGTCGCCGAGATTGTCTATCGTGACGGGAACATTCAGAGTGCCATTCCCGGCTGGAATCACAGACTGCCATTTGACTCCCCCGTTTGATTCAAGGCATATCAATCTATTGCCGCCCACTGCGAGTATTTCGTTTTCCATGTCGACACATGGATCTCCCCACCCTTCGCCTATCTGGTATTTCCATTTCAAGCTCCCGTGCGCATCTACTGCATAGAGGTAGGGAGATGGAAAGCCCACAAAGTAAACTGTACCATCGTACCCCAACTCAATCGACCACACGGTCATCGAAGTGTAGCTCGTGTCCCTATATTTCCACTTGACGTTCCCACCTGAAGACACCGCCGTAATCGTGCCGTTATTGCTGTAATAAATTGTGCCATCAGAACCGATAGAGGGAGAATTTGATCCATCACCGCCTTTAATCTCCCATTTCAAGGAACCACTTGAGGGATCTACCGCTTTAAAGTAATCCTGCCCGACGTATCCGGTGAGATAGTAGACCGTTCCATCGTTACCGATTGCAGGAGAGGAATTGATCATACCAAGCTCGGGATTCTTCCACTTCAATCGCCCTAACGGTGTAATGGCATACATTCCGTTCAGACCACCAACATAGATAGATCCATCCTCTCCTAAGGCGGGTGACGATTGTACTTGACCCGTCAGTAAGTACCTCCACTTTATGGTTCCATCCAAATTGATCGCATAGACGGATGATGTTCCAGTGAACGTGTCGTTCTGTGTGCCAACGTACGCAGTCCCGTCTGGTCCAATGGCGGGCGTGCTGAATATGCCATGGTCAACGGGCGTTTGCCATGCGATCCCAATTGTATCCCTCTGCGGCCCTGCAACATCGAGCACGGGTGTATTTACATTACCTGTGTGCCTTGCATCGTGATGGAACATCGACCACTGCGGGATCATTGAGACCGAAGTCGGTGGTTGAGTAGAATGCTCGTGTTTGCAGCCGGAGGCAAATGTAGCAACGACGGTAATGAACGCGAATAGTTTCATGACAACCCCTCCCGCACCGGTATCATCAATTGATGTTTTTTCAAACAAACAACTTCATCTTAAAAAGTAAATTTCTGCGCTTATTTGACCCTTCCTTCTATTCACAAACTGTGCTCCCACTCGAAACATAGATCGTTTGGATTGCCCGGGTTACGTCCATCAACCTGCAGCGTTCGGCGAGGATTCAGAAACGTGAGTAGTCGACTTGAGTTCGCTGCGCGGCAAGGGCGCTTATGAAGAACAGTGAAGACTCCGTGGCTAATGTACTGCGGTGAATCGTCTCTGTCAATGTGGCGGAAATAAACATCTGCGATTGGTCAGCCGGGGTATGAAGTTATGGGGCGAGGTTTATTTTCAGATCAGAGGCTATTCTCAGTTATGGCAAAAATCCAAACCCCTGAGCGCGAGCATTCTGACGGACACCAGATGGGTCACAGCGTTCGTCCGCTTATTGAGGCTTCTTGAGAATCGTAATCATCAACACGGGAGTTCATCTCGGATCTCCAAGGAAGGAATACATCTGATGCCACTCAGCGCAGCCAACTACGACGAACAGAAAAGTGATAGGAGAGTCGATACGCTATCGTCTGTCATGAAGGCCGCGCTCTTGTTTGGGACAGTTATAGGGGCGCTCTCGATCTCGAAGCGCCGACTGATGTTTGACCCGGTGGAGGTTGTCGGTGGGGAAAGCTAGCGGATGACGATGCTCGATTGCACAGCTGCCGTATAAACGTTATTGAAATTCCACCAGGCTGAGTGAAAGGTTTCGTGTCCGAGCAACTGACATACTCGATCCCCTCATATCACAGGGAATTGACTTCACTGGGTCGTTGTCAGTACCCATTGGTAGATGATATAGGTCGGAAGGTTCTGCTGTTTGTCCGAATTGATAAATGTGTACCCGTTCACTGCGGGGAACGGGAATGTCCCTGTCGCGTGCGCTCCGGCTTTCACGGGAGTTTGCAGGATTTGCGTCCCGTTGTAGCTATACGTGATTCCGAGAGCATCCGCTTCGTTAAAATCCACGTTGAACGAAAAGAGCTTCGATCCCCGGATGTACCCTCCGGTAAGCGAATTAAACGTCGTCGGATTGCCTGTTGTGACGCCGACGAGAAACCCCGGCTGGCATGCGCCGACTCCCGTCAAAGACGGAATGAGTGAGCTCGGGATGTCGGAGACGATCTGAAAATTGTTGTCAAGCGAGAACGCCACCGTGGCCCCGTCGACGTACAGGAACGTCCAGAGGCCGTTCCCGGCGCACTGGGCTCCGTATGATCTCGTGAAGGCGAGACTCCAGTTCTTCGCGAGGACCTCGATATTGCCGATCACGTCAAGCTCGCTCAGGTCCTGGAGTATGAATTGCGCCGTCACCGCCACCGGATCGTTCGCCGGCATTGAACCAGGCGCCAGATATGACGCATTGCCGATTCCTATCAGCGTGGACACCGTCCCCACGGCGCTGCTTCCATACGGGATCCCGTTCACAAGCCACTGGTTGGGCTGAACGGGGAGCGGAATAGGATAGAGAGGGTACGGGCTTGAATCGGCCGAGGCGACGGGCGGGCCCGTTATTTCCGCCCTGAGGGATACGGCCCCGCCGACGAGGACGGTTGCCTGCTGCGGGACCACCTGGTACGACTGGTAGGTTCCCCATTCGCTGAAGTGCCCGATGGGAACGGAGACCGTTTTCGCGGAGGTATCGACGCTCCCTCCGGTGATCCCCATCCAGTGCCCGCTTTGATCCTTGTACGCGACCCCGAATTGCCGGGGGGACATGCCGGAAAGAAGAGAATCGACGTACGCAAATGTAAGCGTTGCGGGAGTGTTGAAGACCAGTCCCGAAGGCGTGAGCGAATACACCGGCCCGATCCCCGAGGGGATCGAATCCGCCACGGGACGGATCGATACGAAGACCGTTGAACCCAGCGCGCCCGCGGGGACCTGGAGCGAGAGCCTTCCGTCGTTGGAAGCCACGGTTCCCCCTGCAGGACCGATGCTGCTGCCGGTCCCGTTAGCCGCCGTCCAGGTGAGTCCTCCGTCGGTGGAACGGTAGACGCCGTTCGAAGGGGTTCCCGCGAAGAGATTGCCGGAGGAATCGCGTGCCAGCGTGCTCACGGAGGGTGTGTCGGGCAATCCGGAATTGGAAGCGTTCCACGTGAGTCCGCCGTCTGGGGAGAGGTAGATGCCGCCCCCCGTCGGATTGGAAATCATCCCGGCGGTGGCATTCCCGCTCGAGTCCTCGACGATCGAGCTGATGACCGCCGTGAAATCCGTCCCTCCTCCGTGCAGGGTCCCGTCCACGTCGAGCCGCCACAGCCTGCCGTTTACGGAATCCGTGCCGAAAAGCACCTGGTCCGAAGCATTGACAAGCAGGCACGTGACGTTGTTCTGGGGAGTTGATGAGATCCGGGCCCACGTATCTCCGGAGTTTGTGGAACGGAAAAGGCCGTCATTCCCCCCCGCATAATCATACGACATCGAGTTCACGCCAAGGGACGTGATACGATGGGCGGGGAGGCCGCTTGTAAGATGCGTCCAGCCGCTCCCATTCGCGGGTGATCGGTAGACCCCGCTGTCTGTCCCCGCAAAAATGTACCCCGATACATGGTCATACGCGAGGGCGTACACTGTCCGGCCCGCCGGCCCGGTCCCCTGCTGCCAGAAATTCTGGGCGGCGCACATCGACAGCGGGAGCAGTATTCCTGAAAAGAGAGCGATGAGCGGATGCTTCATGACGATCCTCTGTCGTGTGTGGGCTTCGCCCGGCATCGGGTGAGCTACTTCATGAACACCAGTTTCCGGGTCCCGGTAAAATCAGCGGACTGCAGTCGGTAGAAATACACCCCGCTTGAGACAGCCGAAGCGTCCCACCGGACGGAATGCACGCCGGCCGGGAATTCATCGTCGGCAAGTGTTGCGACAACCTGTCCCAGGACGTTGAATACTTTCAGGGAAACGTGTTCGCGGCGCGGAAGCACGAACTCCACGACGGTGGAGGGGTTGAAGGGATTGGGATAGTTCTGCAGGAGCTGGAATGTGAGCGGGAGCGTTGCCACGTTCTCATGAATCGACGTTATCTGCGCCGAGCTCCGGTAGACTCCGCTGGTTGTGCCGGCGTAAACGTATTCCTGCGGGCCGCCGGCGCGGAAAATCCCGAGAGACCGGATGCTCGTGTCGGCCATCCCCGTGTTCAGGCCCGACCAGGATGCTCCCTGGTCGGTGGACCGGAAGACCCCGCGGTCGGTGCCGGCATAGAGATCGCCGTTCGAGGCGGTCGCAAGAGACCATGTCGCCGATCCGGGGGGAATGTTCTGGGCGCCGGTGTGTACGGCACAAAGGAGCGTCAGAACGACCGGGATAAGGGGTGCGGATCTCACTTGCATGACCCTTTCGTTTGACTGAGACGTGTATTCGCGGGCGGGGATGTTGGGTTCCGCCCGGTACGGCCTGACACTCCATGCTCAAAACCGAATTGCGGGAGGATACGGCGGGGACGATCCACGCGCAGGGAACAGCATTCCCCGACGCGGATCTCTCCGCCGGCTCAAAGAGAGGGTCCATTCGGCGCCCCGAGCGAGGCCTCGTACGGATATAGTATACCGCGGTGGCGCGCGTGCGGAAATAGAACAGAAGGACTATTTACAACCCCGAGAGCACCCCCCACCCCGAGCAGGCGTCCCAACCGGGTCCCGCGCTGTATCCCTCGTTCGTGGATGTCGTGATATTGTCCCCCTGCGTGATATCGCGGCAGAGCTTCGGATTCGCATAGAGCGCGGGATTGATGAACCCGACCGGTTTCCCTTTTTGCTGGTTGACCCTTGCGATGAGCCCGGCCATCAACGGGGCGACGGCGCTCGTTCCTCCGATCACCATCTCCTGCCCGTCGACAAGGACGTTATACCCGGTCTGGGGATCGGCGTCGCCGGCGACGTCCGGAAGCCCCCGCCCCTTGAATCCCGTGCTGACCGACGGCGGTACTCCGGCGCTCTTCTGGTAGTCGGGGACGGGGAACACGTCGCTGACCCCTCCACCGGTGGCTGAATCGCTCGATTCATGCCATACCACTTCCGACTCGATCGCGGTCCCCTTCACCGTGAGCTTCGTCCCGCCGCAGGCGAGGACAAACGGGCTGGAGGCGGGAAAATCCGCGTGGGCCTTCCCGTCCGTCTGGCTGTCGGCGGAGCCCTGGTCCCCCGCCGCAACGCAGATCGTCACGCCAAGAGTCGCGGCGGCGCTGAATGCGTCGTTGAAACTCTGAAGAGACTGGGCGGTCCACTGATTTTCGGCCGAGCCCCAGCTTATGGAGATGACGCTCGGGGTGTTGTCGGCGTCATGGACCGCCGCGGTGATCGCGTCAAGGAATCCCTTGTCTGTGTTCGGCGCGAAATACACCACGAGTGACGCGCCGGGGGATACCGCCCCCGCCACCTCGATATCGAGCATCACTTCGCCGTCTGCGCTGTCCGCCGTCGAGGGACTGTTGATTGCGCCGTCGACCGATACGGCCTTTACGGCGGGGGCCGGAATATTCAGCGACGTGAAGTACGCCGCGAGGTCGTTCGACCGGTACCCTCCCCCCAGCTCGATGATGCCGATGCACTCCCCTTTCCCCGTGGTTCCTTTGGGAAAGCCGTAGATGCCGGCGAGCGCGTCCGGTCTGAAGCTCCCGGGGGACGCCTTGTGGTTGATGAACTTTCCGTCCTTCATTGCGACGTGGAACATCGGCCGCGTCAGAGGCCGCGTGTCGAGTCCGAAGACCCCCGCGATCACCTTTTCGAGCCGTTGCGGCACGGAGATCTCCCCCGATCTGCATCTGTACACCATCCCCCGTTCGTCGCGGTAATGCGCGAGTGTGACCGCGAACGCCTCCTCGAGGCTGCTTACCTTCCCGCGGAGCATGACGCTCTTCCGGGCGCTGCTTGACTGGACGATGGCAAGATGATGTTCGTGGGCGAATTGCTCGACCGCGGCGATGTCCCGTTCCGTGGACCCGTACCCGGTTTCATACGCCGTGCGCGAAAGCCTCTTTTCGGGCTTTGAGCGCGGGCTGAGCGCCTTCCTGCCGCGCAGGCGCACTGTGACCTCCGCGACTTCGTCGCCGATGAGCGTCTCTGTCCTTGTCCATTTCGGGACCTCCCTGTTGCTCCCCGCGAGTGCTACGTAGCCTGTTCCCGTCTTTGCCATACCCCTCTCCTCCCTTTGATGGATGTGTCAGCAAACTGCGCCGCTGCGGCATGCGATAGTCAGATTTCGAGCGTCTTTCCTTTTGTCTCGGGGAACATCCATATCCATGCCCCTGTCAGGAGCGCGAACAGGGCGGCAAGGAATATTCCTCCCGACATGCCGTAGGATTGCGCGATCCAGACGATGATGACCGGCGTGAGGAATTGCACTCCGCGTGCGAGGTTGAACGCCGAGCCCATGGCGGTGTTCCGGATCTCGGTGGGGAAGAGTTCGGAGAACAACGGGCCGTACCCGCCGAACATGCCCGTCCCGAACCCGACCAGGAACATGAACGCGAGTATAATTGCGGGGTATGCGGCGATGGCTCCCCAGAAGAGCGTCACCATCGCAAGTCCCAGCGCGCGGACGACCGCGTAGAGTGAATACGCGGGTCGCCTTCCGACGCTGTCCGCCGCGAACCCGAACGTGAAATATCCCAGGAACCCGCCCGCCTGCGTCACGAGCACCCACAGAGCCGACTTCACCATTGAAAAATGCCGCTCCTCGTGGAGGTATCCCGGGAGCCAGGAGTAGGTGAACCAGTACGCCGACATGTCGAATATCGCGAGTATCAGGGAAAGGATGAAAATGCGCCGGTAGGAATCCGAGAACAGGAGACGGACCTTCGCGGCGATTTCCGATGCGCCCGTACGAACCGTCTCCCCGCTCCTGGCGCGGCGCTCCCGGTTCAGGAGCCAGAGATCGGATTCCGGGAGTTTCTTCCGGATGAATATCACGAGCACCGCGGGGAGGAACGATAGGAAAAACGCTCCCCGCCATCCGATGACGGGAGCGACGATCCCCCCCACCAGAGATGCGAGCGCCACCCCGATGGGCGCGCCTGTCTGCATGAACGCGCCGTACCTCCCCCGGACGTGCGCCGGGAACGTCTCGCTGACGTACGTCTGTCCCGTCGCCCACTCCCCGCCGACCCCGAGACCGGTGATCACCCGGAACACGAGAAGCACCGCCAGGTTCGGCGAGAGCCCGCTCAGGAACGTCCCGGCGCTGTAGCAGAGGATCGTCCATTGCAGGACGGTCCTCCTCCCGTACCTGTCTGAGAGAAGGCCGAAGACGACTCCTCCCGCCGCCGTGGCGGCGAGCGACGAGCCGAGGACGAACGAAAGCTGGACGTTGGACAGCCCGAGTTCCTCACCGATCGGTATGAGGAGAAACGTGTAGAGGATGAGGTCGTAAAAATCGAACACCCACCCCGCCCAGCTCATGAGCAGTATCCGGTGGTGCTCGCGCGTCAGTGTCGTTGCCTGGTTGAGGAGGGGTCGTTCCATGGTCAGATCGATGTGCGAATCGGCCCCGGGACGCCTTCATGCAGGATGCCCCGGAGGACGCTGTTCCCCTTTACTTCACGAGTCCGAGCTTCCTCAGTTCTTTCGCGAACATGGTCTGGGCTCGTTTCGCCTTCGTGACGTCCCGCTTGAGCTCCTCTCCGGTTTTCCGGCGGAGCACGTCCGCCTTCGCGCTGATGCGCCGGAGGGCGGACCCCCGGATCCTGGCAAGCTCCCGGACCGGCGCGGTTTGCCATGCGAGAAGCGTCCCGGCATTCTCCAGGACGATCGCTTTGTACCGGACCAGGTGGTTCCGGAGCGACTCCTCGTGCCCGCCGAACGCCGCCACGAGTTCGATGCATACTTCCGTCCGCTCCGCCTCGCCGAGGGAACAGGCCGGGTCGAGAAGCGCCGAGCGGGCCTTCACGAGCTCCGCAAGGTGGTTGAGGGCGTGCTTCCTCTGCACGAACAGGCGGACCGCCTCCTCGCCGGGCCAGAGGACGCTCTCGCGGAATGATATCCCCCCCAGGGCCGCGTCGACCTCCGCGGATTCCGAGCGGATGTCCGCCTCGCACCGGGCGAAGAACTCCCGCATCGATTCCTTCCCGAGGACGTAAGCGTTCTTCCGCTTCGATTCCAGGCGCTGCGTCAGTAATTCCAGCTCGCGTATGTTCTTCAGCCCGGCGGCTCCAAGGACCGACTGTTCCTTCGTCAGGAGCGTCTCAAGCGCGTTCATGGCATCCCGCGTCACTTCCCCCACCCTCTGCTGGAATTCCAGCATCTTCTGTTCGTAATGGCTCCGCGCCGATTCGGCCTGCGCGAATTTTATCCGGTTGCTGATCGTCCGCCCCGCGAATGCGCCGCTGATCCCCCCGATGATGGCGCCCACGACGCTCCCCATCCCCGGGGCGACTGCGGTCCCGATCGTTGCCCCCGCCTTCGCTCCCGCGAAGCTGCCGATCCCCGTTCCCGCTGCGTCGAGCCCGATATTCTTCACCGACGTCAGGAGGGTCGTGTGCTTCTTCTTCAGGAGCCGCATCTCGCGGAGCGTGGAAAGTCCGAGCGTCAGGAACGGGTTCTGGAAATCGACGTCCCCTGCCGTTGCAAGCACGGGTGCGTGCGGCGCACCGAGCGCGGCGTCCGCCGCCGAGGCCAGCGCCGGGGCGTGGGGCGACGCGGCCGCGACCTCCGCTGCCTGCGCTTTATCCGTTCCGAATGCTGCGTCCAGACCCGCGGTCCCGAGTATGCTCAGTTTGTACGACCCGGGGGTGTGATCGATCGTGAAGAGGCCTTCCTCCGTCCGGAAAAAGTCCTCCGGGGTGAGTAGGCTCGTCCCCGGAAACTCGCTGAAATGGCTCTGCACATCGAACTGCAGCGCCTCACCGATGTTGATCGTCCTCCCGTCCACGACCATCTGGTGCGTTCTCCCGTCCGGCCCGGACTTGAACGCGGCGTTGTGGGCCCGCCCTTTCAGGCTGCCGGCGACGATCCGCTCCGCGAAGAGCCTGTCGTATGTCCCCGGGTCCCGCATCATTTCACCCGAATCGGCGCCGCGGTGCGGGGGTTTGCGAATGTCGGCAAACGCCTCGAGGCGTCTGTGTATGAGGTGAGAAAGCGATTCCGCGATGTCGCCGTCCATTTCGAAGAGCCTGTGAAGTGTCAGCGCCCCCGACCAGCCCGACTCTCCCGATTTGCTGATGATCGAAAGCTTTGAAAGGTTCTGTCTCTGTATCCATTCGGTCCAGGGGGGCCCTCCGCCGTCGATGCCGAAACGCCGGAGCTGATCCCGCTCCTTCGGGGAGAGGTGGACATCGGGGAAAACCTCTTTCATGATTGCGGCCAGCGGGACAGGTTCTCTCTTCGGGCGGTAGTAAAACTGCGCGCTCAGCCTTCTCACCCTGGATGCTCTCGCCGCGGCATACGCAATCGCCCCGGTGAGAACCAGGCAGGCCGCGATCTCTATGAGAGCAGTGGTATCCAGTTTGTCCCTGCCGAAATTCGACGCATGGAGAGATAATCGCAAAAATTCAACTAATTGTGCCTAAAATGGATGCAAAAGTCAAAGGTGAATGTTGACTTTTATCTCCCTTCAAAATACATTCAGACTCCTTCTACGTTCTTAATAACAACTGCACCCCCGGCAACGGAAATGCGTATTCCCCGCCCCCCGGCATTCACGCCCGCCACGACGCGTTTCAGCCGACTTTCCGGCCCTGTTATACGGCCGAACCGGTATCCCTCCGCAATACGCTTAAGCAGACATCATTACAAACACGAAGGGATTACTGCGAGAAGGCGTGTGGCGCGGGGCGGCGATTCTTTGCTTGTCGGTTGCTCATGGCGTGACCCGGGGCCTGCCGGCAAACCATGCCTGGACCCGGCTCTCAAAATATCGCCGTCCGTATCGCGCTCGTGGAATGGCCCGGACGGGAAGGGTTACGTCCTGAGGAGGTACTGCAGCTTGAGGAAGTACTGCCTGACGGTCTGCCGGGTTCCGTACGGGAACCCGTAATCCGTAAGGCTGTACGTGGAGCCCGCATAGAAGATCGTGTACGGGTTTAGCTTGTAGCTGAACAGGGGGAAGATGTCGGTCTTGCTGTTGAACTGATCGTACTGTCCGATCACGCGGACGAGGAATTCGGGCGTAAACTGGTATATGGCGACGGAGCGCGCGATGTACCCGTCGAAAAAGAGTTCACCGCTTGCAAGGTCCCTCAGGCGCGCCCGGCTGTAATCGAGCTCGATCTGGAACTGCGACGTCGGTTTGATCGTCGCCGTCAGGCTCAACGTGTGGCCGGTGCCGAGACCGGGCGCGTCCGACCTGTTGATGAACCGCCCGATCGCCGCGTTGGCGTTAAGCGAGAGGGCGCTTGTCGGGCGGGACTGGAGGGAGAATGACGTCCTCCGGATGTTCCGGAATTGCACGCCGTGGAAGAGCTCGTCGTTGACGAGGAAATAGTTCACGTTGAAATTGATCTGCCCCTTGAGCTGGATGTAGGCGTTCGGGATAACCCACTGCTCTTTCTTGACGCCGTCATAGTTGTAATGGATTCCGGCGTCGACTTCCGGCGCCCACATGTCGACGAGCGCGCTGTTGGGATACAGTGAGTACCACTGGTTGAACATCAGTGTCCGGTTGTCGTTGCTCGGGACGAACCCGTCCTGCGCCTGGAACGTCGGACTCCTGTCCTGATACAGGAGCTGGGCGCTGTAGTCCCGTCCGTCGTGGCGGAACGAGAGGTACGCCGCGGACCCTGCGTACTGCTCTCCGTTGAACGCGGCGTCGTGCCCCGTGGAACCGAACTGCCGCGGGTTGGAGAGCAGCGTGGTATCGCTGAGTTCTTTCGTGTCGGAAAGGAATACTTCGCCGTGAAAGGAATTGTTCCCCATGAACTTGTAGTTCCAGTCCACGCCCCCCGTGTAGTTGTGCGCGTCCGTGGAGTTCCTTGTCGTCACCATGGCGCCGGCGTACGACTCGTTGCCGAAGTCGAACCGCCCCCGGGCGATATTGGAGAACGACTGGACGTCGGTCTGGACCACGTCGCTCGCCTCTTCCCCGGGGATGATGTACGGCGTGTTCCTGTCGACCGCGGCGAGGTAGGAAAACGACAGCGGTCCCGCTTTTCCTATCGCGCGGGCTCCCCCGATGGGATTGTTGATCGTCCGGGAATAGAACGTCCCGGTCTGGTTCTGGAACATGTCCGCTCCCAGGAGGAAAAACGGCCGCTTCTCATTATAGAAGAGCGCGAACGTGGAATTGACGCTGATCTGTGTCGCGTCCGACTCGACCTGGCTGAAATCGGGGTTCACGACGGCCTCCACGGCGACGTCGGGGGAGGGGGAGTACCGTATTCCCCCCCCCGCCCTCACCTTCGGTTTTCCGTTTGCGAACGCGGACGAGGGATCCGTGTCGTCTCCGACTCCGCCGCTCTGCCGTCCTGCGACGTACGGCAGCATCTCGACGGAGGAGACGGACTGCACCCCTGATATCCCGAGGAGGTACCCTCCCTGGCACTGGAGGCACGGGTTGTTCCGGTCCAGGGGAGTCCAGGATAACAGTGCCCGGCTCGCCCGGGGATACACGCGCCCGAGCATGAGCGTCCATTTCTGGTCCGAGCTGGCGGGGAACCGGAGGCTCTTGAAGGGTATCGCCATGACGGCGGTCCATCCCTCGTTGTTCTCCGAGGCCGCGGTCTCCCACACCGTGTCGAACGAGTCGTCCTCGTTGCTCCCGGTCCGGAGGAGGTCCGCCTGTATCCCGAACGGGTTCACGCAGAATTCGTACGTGCGCTGGTAGTCGCCGTACGTGTCGAGAAGAATCACGATGAAGTCGTCGTCGAATATCTTGTCCCGGTCGCTGATGTGGGCGCGTATCGCGCCGGGGTCGGTGTCCCGGCATTCGAAACCGAAATAGACATAGTCGGCGTTGAAGAGAACCCGGGCGACCGTCGTTTGCGGGGCGGGCGTGTTCTCTCCGGGCTGAATTTCAAAATTGAGCGTGACGGACTGCGCGGACGCCCACCGGGGGTCGTCGAGCTTCCCGGTCAGGGGGATGTTCCCTTCGATCCTCGCCGCGGTAATCGAAGGCCGCACCTCGTCGGGCATTCCGGAAGCCGCCGCCTTTGGGGCGGGGATGCAGAGGATGAGCGCAAGCGGGCCGAGTATCCCCGGGAATGCTGATCGCACGGGAGTTCTTGAGTTTGGGGGAATCTATGGAAAGGACCGGACAATGTATTATACTGCGGTGGCGCGCCGAAGTTGCGTTGCGGCACGGACATCCTTCCCGCCCGGGTGCCGGCGTGGCGCAGCAACGGCCCCGGCGGGATACCGAATCATCCCATGGTCGTCTCGAGAGGGGGGAGTGAACGAATGATCGGTCCAATGCAGATCGAGTTCGGAACCATCATGCTGGGCGCTCTTGTCTCGGTCTGGGGAGCATCGGCGCTCTTCACTTCTCTCCGGAACGTGAGGCGGAAGGACGTTCTCCTCGCGTCGTTCGGAGGGCTCGCGCTTCTCTGGGGAGCTCTTCTCCTTTCGGGGATGCCCGCGGTGCAGGCGATGTTCGGGAGCCCGGGACTGACCTGGAATTACCTGCAGGCGGTTATTGCGTATCTGCTTCCCATCCCTTTTGCCGCATATCTCGTCGGGCTCTTCGGAACGGGGTGGAAGGGGGTGTACACGTGGGTGCTCCGGGCGGCGGTCGTCCTTTCGCTGGTTGCGGTCCTCTTCGACGCGGCGCTTGAAAAACCGTTCTCCGCGGTTCCCGCCGAGCGTGCGCTCGGTGCCGTGTGGGGACTCGCGCTCCTCGTGACGGCGTCAAGGTCCGGCGTGAATCTGGCGGGCCAGAAGTGGATTCTTGCCGCGGGGTTCCTTGTCTTCGCCGTCGCGGCCCTCGGCGAGATTGCGGGGGGGGAGACGTTCCTGCCGGCGGGGGTCAGCGAAACGGGGCTGGGGCTTTCGTGCGTGGTCTTCGCGCTCGGATACGTCGCGGTCCGCCGGTCGCTCGACGTTGCGCGCCGCACGCTCCGCCGCGAACAGGAGATGGAGGCCGCGCGCCAGATCCACTTCACCATCGTCCCCCAGGAAATCAGCGCGACCCGGAATCTGAGGATCGCCCAGCGGTATGTCCCCGCGCAGAGCATACAGGGAAACTTCTTCGATATCGCGGTTGCGGGTGATTCCCGCGTGTGCGTCCTGGTCGGTGACGTTGCGGCGCGGGGCGTACCCGCGGCCGGCGTCGCATCGATCCTGAAGGCCGTCTTTGCCACACAGGTCGCCTCGGTCACTGACCCGGCGGTGATCCTCAACCTGATGAACCGCATTCTTGCCGATAGAACGGAGAAAAAATCCGCGTCGGCGGGGTGCATGATGATCGATGCGGTCAGCGGCGTGATGGCCTACGCGGGCGCCGGGCACACGCCGCTCATCGTCTGGCGGAAGCGGGAAAAAAAGTGTGAAGAGTTCGGCGGCGGCGAAGTCGTGCTGGGACCCGTGGCCGATGCGCAGTACGGCAGTTCCTTTGTCACGCTCAAACAGGGGGACAGGGTGGTCGCCTATTCCAAGGGGGCCGTCGACGTGCTGGACAAGAGGGGAAGTCTCTTCGGGGAGAAGCGGCTCCGGGATCTCATCGCGGCGAACGAAGCGCTCTCCGTCGAACAGTTTGCGGAAAAGGTCACCCAGGCAATCCTCGCCTGGGCCGGGATGAACGAGGGGGGCTCGCTCCCCGACGATATCACGCTCATCGTGGTCGACATGCTGTCGAAGGAGAAGCCCTCGCGGGGGTGATACCGCCGGTGTTCCGTCTCAGCGCGCGACGGCGGCGAAATTTTCCGCGAGCCATTCGGCGCTCTTCTCCGCGATCGCGAAGAGCGTAATCTGGGGATTCACGCCAAGCGACGTCGGGGTGACGCTTCCGTCGATGACGAAGAGTCCCGGGACGTCGTGCGTCTGACAGTGGGGATCGACGACGGATTTCCCCGCGTCGTTCCCCATCCTGCAGGTCCCGAGGGGATGCGCGCTGAAGAGCGCTATCGCGTTCTTCTCCCACGACGCGGAGCGGACCTTACCCTCGATCTCTCCTTCGGAGCGGATGACCGTCGGCGTCGCGTGGAGTGTCATCACTTCCTGTGCGCCGGCCGCGAAATGAATCCTGGCTGCCGCGGCGACCCCCTGTTTGAGGTACTCGATGTCCCTCGGTCCGGGATCGTAGGCTATCGACGGACGCCCGTGATCGTTCACGGTGACGCGTCCGGCCGAATCGATCTCTTTGACGAGCGTGATCGACGCTCCCGTCCGGGGAAACTCCCGCATCCTCTCCCTGTGCGCCCCGCCGAACCCCGGGAATGCGAGCGCGGCGAGCGCGGGATAGACCGGGACTGCCTCGATCCAGAATCCTCCGTTGTCCCCCTTCTTGTTGAGGAATTCGTCGCACATTGCCGACTGGGGGATCCCGCTCCAGGGGGAGATGGTCCGCTCGAATTTTCCGGCAACGGCGGTCGTGAGGTGAAACGTCAGGTTCCTGCCGAGCTGTCCGCTCGAATTGCAGATGCCCGACTTGAGGAGGAGGACCGGGGAGTGTATCGCGCTTGCCGAGACGATAACGACAGGAGCCTCGATCACGAAGTCCGTCGTAGTCGTTCTTCGCGCGTTGTCGAGAACGTTCCCAATCACCCTCTTCCGTTTCCCTCTTCCTTCGATTCTCTCCGCGCGGCAGTCCGCGTACACGGTGGCCCCGGCCTTGACCGCGTCGGGAACGTAGGTCAATGCGGCGGAGAGCTTCGCGTCGAACGGACAGCCGAGCCCGCAGGCGCCGGAACGGACGCATCCCCGGGCGTTTCTCCCGTTGGCCTTCGTGCTGTACCCGAGAGCGCGGGCGCCGTCGAGTATGATCCGGTTGTTCGGATTGTGGTTTTCGTCCGGTTCGGGGTTGACGTTCAGGTAGCGCTCGACGTGCGCGAAATACGGGTCGAGCTCTTTTGCCCCGAGCCCCTCGATGCCGAACCTGTGCCGCCAGTCGTCAAGGGTGAACTCCGGCGTGCGGAGCGAGGTCATCCAGTTTATCGTCGTGCTCCCCCCGACGCACCGTCCCTGGAGAACGGTCACGGAGAGGTCTTCCGTCGATTGCCCGGCGCGCCGCTGGTACATGTTCTGGTAGGCGCTCTCCTCCGTCCCGTCGAAATCGCGTGAAGTGAAATAGCCCCCTTCTTCAAGGAGGATGACGTTCTTTCCCGCTTCCGCGAGTATCTTCGCGCTCGCCGCTCCCCCGCATCCTGATCCGATGATGCACACGTCCGCGGATTCCCTGAGAGGTCCCGTGATCTCCTTCCCGCGGACGATCATCGGGCCGCCCCCGGCGCTTCGATGCCGTGATACCCGATTTCACCGAACGAGCGCTCGTCGGTGTACACCATGCTCATGCTCAGGCGCTTGAGCGCCTGGAATCCCGTCCGCCGGAACGCGAGGGAGCTCGTCATCCAGCCCCCGAGGTACCGGTCCTGCGCTTGGACGTCCATGCTCGTGAATCGTGAAAACTCAAAATTGAAGAAGAACGCGGTGATCGAAGAGTTGAATATCGTCAGCAGGAGATGGATCTGTTCCTGTATCTCCGGGTCCTCGGTGCTCAGGAATCTGTCGGCGCGCAGGGCCGCATCGATCGTTTCCTTCGATTCCGGGGCTCCGGGGGGAAATCCGGTCAGCCTGGCAGCGGCGGCGGAAAACAGGGCATATTCCTCCTGCGTGAAAAAGAGGAGACGTGCTGCCGAGTTCCTGGCGGTCTGCACGCGAAGGATTTTCGCCGGGATGAACGGCGCGACAAAGAGTGCCGCCGACCCCAGCAGTGTCTGGCGCAGGAACCTGCGCCTGCCGATTGTCGTGCCCGGGAGGGAATCCATTTCTACCGGCCCGCCTCGAAGAGCGTCCACGGGTTCGATTTCATGTCTTTCAGGTACGGCTCCTGCCATTTGTATTCCGGATGCTCGGCGAGAAACGTCGATGCGATAAAGTCCTCCCCGCACGGATGCCCCATCCGCGCCCAGAACTTCATCTCCTTTGCCAGCGCCGCGGTCGTGACCTTTCCCTGCACCGCACCCATCGGAGAGAAGGGGCCTTCGTCCCACCAGGGAGCGCCCCGGCTGTCCTTGTCGATGTGTCCGCACAGGACGCAGCGGTTCATCGCGTCGCGTCCCGTTGTCACATCGCCGTGGTCGGCCTCGATCTTCATGCCGACTTCCGCGTTCAGCTTTCCCCTGTACTCGTCCATGAGTTCGAGCCACCGTTTCTCCCGCGCAAGGGGAGAGCTCGTCGAGTCGCGCGTGTCGAATGTCGTCTCGTCGGCAAGGAGCTTTTCGTCCGTCGCGAAATTGGACCCGACGAACGCGCCGTCGTGTGTCCTCCAGAGGTGTGTGTGTTTGAGTCCCAGGTCGAGCTTGCCGATTTCGTTCGTCTTGCAGTCTCCGGCAAGCCACGTGTTGGCATACCCGCCGTTGTTTCCCGTTGTCATGATGGAGTCGAACTCGTCGATCGACGTCGCGTACTGGGCGGCTTTCCGCGCGCGGCTGAATTCAGGGACGCCCCCTTCGTCGAACCCTTTGAACTGCGTGATCGTCGTTTCCGTGATGAGGATTCCCGCGGCGTTCTCCGCGAAATCGTCGCCGCTGTGTATGAAACCGGGGTAGCAGTCCATGAATATCCTGTTCCCGTGGTCGGGCACGATGTCGGCGATGATGTTCCATCTCTCCCCGACGATGTAATCCACCCAGCTGTTATGCCCCATCACGATCTTGCCGTCGGCGGTATAACTCCCCGTCGCAATGAACGCGCTGCAGTAGCCGGGCGCCTTGTTCTCCAGTGAATCGTGCTTGACCTTCTGTGCGAGGGCGGGGACATAGTAGAGCGCCAGCTCTATCCATCCGTTGAGCGCCGTGATGTCCGCCCTGTCGTACGTTTTTCCCCGTTCATGGAGCCCGTCCACGATCCCCTGGATCTCCTCCTGGTATTCCCTGTCGACCCTGGGCCAGAGCATCCGCTCCGCGGCCTCCCTGTAGAAGCCCCATTCCTTCTTTGTCGATCCCTGCAGGAAATGGGCGATCATCTTCAGCGCGTCGTCGATCTCCGCCGCCAGGAGAACCCCGTGCTGCCGGCCGATCTCGTGCGGCGACCCTTCGAGATGCACGACGATCCATCCGTTCTTCTCCGTCCGCGTCCCCTTGCCGGGCCCGGAGCCGCTCTGCGAGCACGAAATGACGCTCAGGCAAATCGCGAAGCCGATAACACGCCGGAAATTCATGGTCGCCTCGTGTCTTGTGGTGGGATGGAACGCAGTGCCAATATACCCCCTCTCCGTGAGACGCGCAACATCCCATGCCGGACCGGCTGTGCTTGTTGACACTGTTCAAACCCCGGCCTATATTGCCATCTCCCCGCCCTGCAGACGGCGGAATCATCGTCCAGGGAAGAGGATCCCTCTATGACCGAACGCGTTCCGATAATGAATCGATTGAGCTTGTTTGGAGTTTTCCTCCTCCTCGCGGCCGGCCCAATACACTGGGCCCGGGGAGGAATGACGTTTGTTCCCGCAAACAGTCCTTCGATACGCTACTACGGCCGCTGGGACATGTCCGATCCCCTGCGTCCCAGGTACTCCTGGCCGGGCGTGTACATCGACGCCGGATTCAGGGGAACCCGCATCGGTGTTCGCATCCTCGACACGACCGATTACTTCAACGTGTATATCGACGGGAACCTTCACGGGGTGTTTCACGGCTCGGGAAGAGGAGCCCCGGACTACATCGTCGCCGACTCGCTGACCGACGCGCCGCATACATTCAGGTTCAGCCGGAGGAACATCACGTTCGAGGAACCGTACACGTTTTGCGGTCTGCTGCTCGGGGAGGGAGGAGAGATGCTGGAGCCGCCCCCTTCCCCCCCGAGGAGGATGGAATTCATCGGTGACTCATTCACCGCCGCGGAGAGCGATGAGGCGACGGTGCAGACGCTGGGATGGGAGGCGCGGTATCCCGTGACCAATATCGACATGGGGTACTGCCCGCGGATTGCGACGCACTTCAGGGCGCAGTATGTGACGACGTGCAGATCGGGAGCGGGCATGTACTGTGACTGGAGGGGGGACGTCAGGGAGACGATCCCGGCGCGGTTCGACAGGACGCTGATGGAATCACCTCTCCCGAAGTGGGATTTCACGAAATGGGTTCCGGAAGTTGCCCTCGTGGCTCTCGGTCTGAACGACTACTCGGGACTGAAGGACAGCGCGGGGAACGTCTCGGAGATCAAGTCCGGGCTTTTCCGGGCGGCGTACAGGAAGTTCCTTGCCGGGCTTCGCGCGCTCTACCCGGGCGTGCGGATCGTCGCCGTGGCGGCATACAATCCCTGGGTGCGTGACAACGTCAGCAAGATCGTGGAAGAAGAGCAGGCTTCAGGCCGCCATGATATCTTCTACGCCAGGTACGATCGTTTTGAGGGAGGGTATGTTGGAAACGGACACCCCACGGTCGAGACGCACCGGCGCATGGCGGAACAGCTTGTCGCGCAGATTGAGGCATTGCACGTGTTCGACAACACTACGGAGTGAGTGATGATCCACCGCGTTGCAGCATTCGTACTGTCCGTGATGTGGGCCTCCGTCCCGGCGACGTCCGCCGCGCTGTTTGAAAAGGACACGATCGGGACGACGGCGGGAAATGTTGAGATCACATTTATTGGTCACGGGACACTCATGCTCCGCTGGGGGGAAAAGACGATTCATGTCGATCCCTGGAGCAAGCTCGCCGCCTACGAAGAGATGCCGCAGGCCGATCTCATCCTCATTACCCACCACCACGGCGACCACCTGGATACCTCCGCCGTCAGGCCGCTGCGGACCGGCTCGACGATAATCCTGATGACCGCAAAATGCGGGGAGCAGGTGAGCGGAGGAACCGTGATGAATAACGGCGACGTGAAGAAGGTCCTGGGCCTCACCGTCGAAGCGGTCCCCGCGTACAATCTCGTCCACAAACGCCCGGAGGGGATGCCGTTCCATCCGAAAGGGGAGGGAAACGGCTATGTCCTGACGATCGGTCACACGCGCATCTATTTCGCCGGGGACACCGAGAACACTCCGGAAATGGAGGCCCTGAAGAATATCGACGTCGCGTTCCTCCCCATGAACCTCCCCTATACGATGACGCCGGAAATGGTGGCGGAAGCTGCGAAGGCGTTCAGGCCGAAGATCCTCTATCCCTATCACTACTCGCTGACGGATCCGTCGAAGCTCGTCGAGCTCATGAAGGGGACGAAGGGGATTGAGGTGCGCGTCAGGAACATGAAGTAGGGAATGCGTTCATATCCACAGGGGCCGGCAATTTGAGTGTTCTCTGGATCGCGTTTGGCGTCGTCGTCGTACTTATGCTGGCCATCGACCTCGGTGTCTTCAACAGGAAGGCGCACGCAATCGGCTTCAGGGAAGCGCTCGTCTGGAGCGTCGTGTGGACCGTCGTCGCCCTCCTGTTCAACGGCGCGGTGTTCCTGTATGCGGGGCCGGAACGGGGGCTGGAGTTCTTCACGGGATACGTCATCGAACGGTCTCTCTCGTTCGACAATCTCTTCGTCTTCGTCCTGATTTTCTCCTACTTCGGGGTTCCCGGGGAATACCACCACCGCGCGCTCTTCTGGGGGGTCGTCGGCGCGCTGGTGACGCGCGCCGCGTTTATCGCGGCGGGCGTGGCCCTCATCGTCCGCTTCGAATGGATACTCTATATCTTCGGGGCGATCCTCGTGTACAGCGGATGGAAGATGCTGAAGGAGGATGACGTCGAGGTGCATCCGGACAGGAACATCGTCATCCGCGCTGCCCGGAAGCTTTTTCCCGTCACGTCGGAGTTCGGCACGGGCCGCTTTTTCGTCCGGCGGGACCGGAGGCTTTTCCTCACCCCTTTGGTCCTTGTCCTCATCACGATCGAAACGACCGATATCGTGTTCGCGGTCGATTCGATACCGGCCGTATTCGGCGTGACACACGACCCGTTCGTGGCGTTCACGTCGAATATATTCGCTATCCTCGGCCTTCGCGCCAGCTATTTCCTTCTTGAGAACATCCTCAAATCGTTCAAATACCTGAGCCAGGGGCTTTCGGTCGTGCTGATATTCATCGGCCTCAAAATGCTCGCCGCCGATATCGTCCATATCCCGATAGGCATGGCTCTCGGGATCGTCACAGGTGTTCTTGCCGTGGCGATTGTCGCGTCGATCGCAAAGCAGCGCCGCGACAGGCGCCTCCGGCGAAATCCGGAATGATGCATCCGCAGAATTTCAGCTTCGGTCGCAATCCCCCCCTCTGTGGCCTGTTCCTCGTCCTTGGGCTGTGCGTCATCCCCGGCGCAGCGCTCTCCGGTTCCGGACACTTTCCCGCCCGGGATATCCCCGGCGTGATACGCCACGGACCCCGGAGAACGAAAGAGATCGCACTCACGTTCGATGCGTGTTCGTCGCGAAGGCGCGGTAGACTCGACACCGCGGTCGCAGGTGTACTCATCCGGACACGTACGCCGGCGACGATATTTCTTGGCGGCAAATGGGCGAGCGATGTCGGTCCGGCCCTCCGGCCCCTTCTTGGGGATTCGCTTCTGGAATTCGGCGATCATGCGTACAGGCACCCCCATCTTCCGCGTCTCTCCGGCGACAGTGTCGCAATGGAATTGCGGAAGGCGCAGCGCGTCCTTGCGCGGGTCACCGGGAAGAAGCCGGTGCTCTTCCGTGCCCCGTACGGGGACGTGGATGCGAGGGTTGCCGCGGTAGCCGAATCGCTTGGAATGACCGTGATCCAGTACGATCTCCCCTCCGGGGATCCCGACCCCAACCTTTCCCCTGAGTCTATCGTGCGCTACGTCGTGGCGTCTGCAAGGGGGGGGTCGATCATTGTCATGCATATCAACACGCGCGGGTGGCACACCGCGGAGACTCTTCCGGAGATCATCGAAGGCCTCCGCAGACGGGGCTTCACGTTCGTCACCGTAAGCCGCCTGATCGCCCGGGAGAATCGTCCTCTGCGGTGATACCCCCCGTCGAGTTCAGTACCCCTCTTTCCTGAGCGTCACTTTTCCCCTGAAGGATCGGAACAGATACGCAAAATAGCCGAGTGCGATCGCGACTCCTGCCGTCCACCAGACGATCCCGACCGCCAGCCCGTAGCTCTGCGCCGCCGTATTGTAGACCGTCAGTCCGAACCTCTCTTCCGTGGAGGCGGGGAGGACATAGGGAAAGAGTCCGAACGCCGTGGAGGCGAGCATCCCTGCGATAAACGCGCTCGACGAAATGAACGCCTTCACGTCATCGGAGTTCCTGTTGTAATAGAACATCCCGCACAGTCCCGCGGCGCCCGCGATGGGGAACACGTCCCCCCATGCGTGCTCCGCGTAATTGGTTCCTATTCCCGGTCTGATCGCAAACGTGGAGACCGCCGCGGCGAGCGACGTGACGAGAACGATCCACGACCAGAGGCGTGCGCCTGCGCGTGCGCGCCGCTGCACCTCCCCCCCGGTTTTCATTGCAATGTAGTTTCCGCCGTGAGCCGCCAGCGTCGAGAGGCCGACGAGACCCATCAGGACCGTGAACCAGTCCAGTATCCCGGCATCCGGCTGAACCGTGAACGACGTCCAGAGGGGGGCAAAGAAATATCCGTTCTCCCCGAGCGGGACCCCCCGCACAACGTTCCCGAGCGCCGCGCCAAAAAAAATCGCCAGCAGCGTGCTTCCGAGCGAGAACGTGGCGTCCCAGAACGACCGCCACATCGGGTGATCTACCTGGTGGCGCAGTTCGATCCCGAGCCCGCGCAGTATGAGGAGCCAGAGGACGATCATCAGCGGGAGGTAGAACCCGCTGAAGCTGGATGCGTACAGGAGCGGGAACGCGAAATAGAGCGTTCCCCCCGCCGCAAGGAGCCACACTTCGTTCCCGTCCCAGAACGGGCCGATGGCGCCCAGGACGAGCCGGCGTTCGTCGTTCTCCTTCGCGACGGCGATGTGCAGTATCCCCGCGCCGAGGTCGAACCCGTCGAGTATGACGTACATGCAGAGCATGAACGCGACGATGCAGAACCAGAGTATCTCCATCGGCTCAGTCCCTTTCGTGTTGGGAGATGCGCGCGGGTCCCTCTCCCAGGGCTTTCAGGACAAGGAGGAGGAACAGCACGCCGACGACGAAATACAGCCCGAGGAATCCGAGGAGGGTGAAGAGGGTGTTCCCCGCCGAGACGTTTGCCGAGGTTCCCGCCGGCGTCCGCAGGAGGCCGTACACGAGCCACGGCTGCCTCCCGAGTTCCGCGGTGAGCCACCCGGCGGAATTGGCGATGAACGGGAACGGGAATGACAGCATAAGCACCCAGAGGAACGCCCGCGACGAGTACGCCTTCTTTCTCCGGAGGAGCCAGCTCCCGGCCGCCGTGATCAGGATGAACATCGTACCGAGCCCCACCATGATGTGATAGCTGTAATAGAGGAGCGGTATATTTGTCGGCCACGCGTCCTGCGGGAATGCGTCAAGCCCTCTCACTTCGGCCCCCCACCTGTTGTATGTGAGAAAGCTCAGCATCCTCGGGACGTGGAGGGGGTTGTCGAGTTTCCTGTTCTCCATGTCCGGCTGCCCGATGAGAACGAGCGGTGCCCCGTCCTCCGTCCGGAACAGCCCCTCCATCGCCGCAAGCGTGGCCGGCTGGTTGAACGCGACGTTCTTCCCCTGTGCATCTCCGGTCGGGAAAGCCATCAGCACCGACGAGAGAAGCCCCGCGATCAGCCCTGTCCTCACGAATACTTTACCGTGCTCTTCATCCCGCCGCGCAAGGAGATAATACGCCCCCGCGGAGGCGACGCAGAACGACCCGGTGACGACCGCCCCGGTCATGTTGTGAAGGTACTGCCAGAGCGCCCATGGATTGAGGATCAGCTCTGCGAAGCTGCTCAGCGTGAGCGTCCCGTGCGGACCTGCCGCGTACCCGACCGGGTGCTGCATCCACGCGTTTGTCACGATGATGAAATACCCCGAGATCCATGAACCGAGGAACACCAGGAAGGCCGAGAGGAAGTGCAGCCTCGGGCCGAGCCGTTTTTCCCCGAAGAGGAAGAGTCCGAGGAAACTGGACTCGAGGAAGAATGCAAACACCCCCTCCATCGCCAGCGTCTGCCCGATGACTCCCCCCGCATACGTCGAAAAACGGGCCCAGTTCGTGCCGAACTCGAATTCCATCGGGATCCCCGTCACCACCCCGACGGCAAAGTTGATTGCGAAAATCTTTCCCCAGAATCTGGCTCCCTCGTTGTAGATTTCTTTTCCAGTGCGGAGTGCAACCCACTTGAGGATGACGATAAGGAGCCCCAGCCCCATCGTGAGTTGCGGGAAGAGATAGTGATAGGTGGCGGTAAACGCGAATTGCAATCTGTGGAGGAGGAGGGCGTCTTCCATCGAGCGGGTTCCTTTCATCGGAATCGGGATACAATGTAGCAAAACAGCCCTTATCTTCCTATATTCAGCTCCAGAGGTACCTCCGGCTTCTCTCCTCCGCAAGGCGACGACACGTGACGGCCGCAGAACGGTGAATGGCCCCCGGTTCTGTTTGCGACCGCGACGTGTCCTTGCCGTTTCGTTGTGCATCAATCTGAGGGAGGGATTTCCGTGGATGAGCGTGAGCGGCTTCGCAGGATGTTTGTTCTCTTTCACGTGGTGCTCGGCCTGGCGGTGCTCGTCGGGAGCGTTCTCACCGCCTGGAAGGGAGGCAATCCGCATATCCGTCTCCTCGGGGCGGTGGAAGCCGTCGGGGCGGCACTCTTCCTTTTTCCGCGCACGGTCCGCCCCGGTGCATGGCTCCTCCTGCTGACATTCGGCGTTGCGCTCGTCATCCATATCACGATGGGAGAGTGGCGGGGGGACTTGCTCGTCTATGCGGCGGGGGTCGCGTTTGTTGCCGTCCACGGCGCGGCATACAGCCGGTTCCCCCGGGCCGCCGGCGAGCTGTAAATCGGCCGATTGAATTCGTAGATATCTCTCCGTATGTTGAATCCGCTTCGGAATGAGGTTTGCTCCACACCCGGAAGGCTCTGACGCATGGAACAATCGGCGGCTCTTGTCTCCCTTTTCCTCTTTCTGTTTCTCCCGGGAGGTGTCTCCCCGGAGAGGCCCTCTCCCGACAAAACGGGATATGTCCAGATCGGGAAGTATTCCCTCTATTATGAAGAAACGGGGAAAGGGGATCCGCTCATTCTCATTCACGGCGGGTTGCTCGACAGGAGGATGTGGGACGGGCAGTTCGAGCTGTTCGGACGATGGTCCCGTGCGATCCGGTATGACCTCAGGAACCAGGGGCTTTCCCGGGGAGTGCCCGACTCCTTCTCGTACCACGAGGACCTCAACAGGCTCATGGAGGCGCTCGGCATACAGCGCGCGAGGATTGTCGGACTCTCGCTCGGCGGGGCGATTGCGATCGACTTCACGCTTGCGCATCCCGAGAAGGTCAGCGCCCTTGTCCTTGTCTCCTCCGGCCTGTCGGGATACGAGAACAGGGACTCCTCGCTCCTTGTCAATGAAAAGAAACAGGCCGATGCGGCTGCGAAGCGGGATATGAACTCGTACATTGAGTATTTCCAGCGCTCATGGACCGACGGCCCTCACCGCACGCCCGAACAGGTCAACCGGGACGTCCGTCAGAAAGTGCGGGACATGATCAAATCGACGATAAGCAAGCCCGAGGGGTACAGTACCGTCGTTCCGCTCGCCCCCCCCGCGCTGGGGCGCCTTTCGTCGATCCGTGTCCCGACGCTCCTCGTCCTGGGGGAGCTCGACAACTCCGGCATTCAGGAAATTGCCTCACTTGTCCTCAAGGCTGTCCCGGGGTCCAGGAAAGTCGTCATCAAGGGTGCGGCGCACATGGTGAACATGGAAAAGCCTGAAGAGTTCAACGAAGTCGTCGGCGAGTTCCTTTCAAAATGAGACGCGCATGGGAGACCACGCGATGCCCCCTGTTCCGCTGACCGGCGAACAGATCAGGTTCTTTCACGAGCGCGGCTATCTTGCGATTCCCCGGATAACGAGCGAGCGGGACGTGGAAGCTCTCCGGATCTCGTACGACAGGATATTCCGCGAGCGGGCGGGGCGGGATCTGGGGGACCATTTCGACCTGGCGGGACCCGACCGGGAGGAGGGAAAGGAATCTCTGCCGCAGATCCTCCATCCCGCGAGGTATGCGCCGGAAATGAACGAGTCGGAGCTCCTCCGCAACGCGACTGTTCTCTCAAAGCAGCTCTTGGGTCCCGATGCGACGTGCGAAATCGCGCACGCGATATTCAAGCCTGCAGGATTCGGGGCCGAGACGCCCTGGCATCAGGACGCCGCGTACTGGAGTCCCGAGATGCGCTATACGGCGCTGAGCGTCTGGGTCCCTCTTCAGGAAGCCACCGGGGAAAACGGCTGCATGCAGTTCATTCCCGGGAGCCACCTGCTGGACGTGCTCAGGCACAGGAGCATCAATGACGATCCCCGGATACACGGTCTTGAGCTCCACCCTGATGAAACCAACCGGGTACGGGATGTCGTCAGTTGTCCCCTCCCCCCGGGGGGCGCGACGTTTCATGGACCGTACATGCTGCACCACACGGGGCGGAACCGCTCGAGTACTCCCCGTCGCGCGCTTATCGTCAACGCAGGACTCCCGCCGGTGAAACGCTCACACCCGCTCAGGTTTGAGTGGATGGAGGGGAAAACCACCGCGCGCGAGGAGAGGGCCAGGGCGTCCGCCGAAAGAGGACTCGATCCCGGTGCCCCGCCCACCGGCGCGACACCCCGCGGTTAACAACCTTTTCACAGACCCCGTTCCGGAGAATCGCATGAACAGAACCCTTTCTCTCCTGCTGTGCGCTCTCGCGATCCTTGTCCATCCCGGCTTCCGGTTCGACGATGAGCCGGACAAAGAAGCGTCGAAGGATCCCTTCACGTCGGGGACGTTCAAGGGGCTCAAGTTCCGCTCCATTGGTCCGGCAGTCACCTCCGGCCGGATTGCGGATATCGCCGTCGACCCGTGCTTCCGGAACCGGTACTTTGTCGCCGCGGCATCGGGGGGGGTGTGGAAGACGGTGAACGACGGGACGTCGTGGGAACCGGTCTTCGACAGCGAGTCCTCATACTCGATCGGGTGCGTGGTCATAGACCCGAACAACCCTTCGGTGGTCTGGGTCGGCACGGGGGAAAACAACAGCCAGCGGAGCGTCTCCTACGGTGACGGGATCTACCGCTCGGAGGACGGGGGGAAGAGCTGGGAGAACATGGGACTCAAGGCGTCCGAGCATATCGGGAGGATCGTGATCGATCCGCGCAACTCCTCCGTCGTCTATGTCGCAGCGCAGGGACCCCTCTGGGGGCCGGGGGGCGACCGCGGGCTCTACAAGACCACGGACGCCGGAAAAACGTGGAAGGCCGTTCTTTCGATAAACGAGAACACCGGCGTCAGCGACATCGTCATGGACCCGAGGAACCCGGACGTTCTTTTCGCATCGTCGTACCAGCGGCGGCGGCACGTGTGGACGCTCATCGACGGGGGGCCTGATGACGCGATCCACAAATCGACGGACGGCGGCGCGACGTGGAAAAAGCTCTCAAGGGGGCTCCCGGAAGGAGATGTCGGGAGGATCGGACTTGCCCTCTCGCCGGTCAATCCCGATTTCGTCTTTGCGATCATTGAGCTCCCGAACAACAAGGGGGGATTCTACCGGTCGACCGACCGGGGCGGGTCGTGGGAAAAGCGGAGCGACCATGTCGCGGGAAGTCCGCAGTACTACAACAGGATCTTCTGCGACCCTGTCGACGTCGACCGGGTCTACTCCATGGACCTCAATATCAGGGTCACGGACGACGGAGGAAAGACCTTCCACAACCTCGGTGAGAAATCCAAGCACGTCGATAACCACGCGTTCTGGATCGATCCGAAGGATCCCGCCCATTACCTGGACGGGTGCGACGGCGGCGTGTATGAAAGCTACGACAGGGGGGAGACCTGGGAATTCAAGAGCAATCTTCCGGTGACGCAGTTTTACCGCGTCGACGTCGACGATGCGGCCCCCTTCTACAACGTCTACGGCGGAACGCAGGACAATTTTTCCCTGGGAGGGCCCTCGCGGAACACGAGCGCCAGCGGGATCGAAAATGCGAACTGGATTGTCACCGCGACGGGGGACGGGTTTGTCTCCCGCATCGATCCGGTAGATCCCAATACCGTCTATGCAGAATCTCAGTACGGCGGTCTTGTCCGGTATGACAAAAAAAGCGGCGAGTTGATGGGGATACAGCCGAAGGAAGGAGCGGGTGACGCTCCGTTCCGCTGGAACTGGGATTCACCGCTTATCATCAGTCCCCACGCTCACACGCGGCTCTATTTTGCGGCAAACATCCTCTTCAGGAGCGACGACCGGGGGGACACCTGGAGGAAAGTGAGCGGGGATCTCACGAGGAAGCTGGACAGGAATTCGCTCCCGGTCATGGGGAAAGTCTGGGGAGTCGACGCCGTGGCGAAGAACGCGTCGACCTCGCTGTATGGAAATTGCGTCTCGCTCGCGGAGTCCCCCCTGAAGGAGGGGCTGCTTTATGTCGGCACGGACGACGGGCTTCTGCACGTGAGTGAAGACGGGGGAGCGAACTGGAGACAGGTCGAAAAATTCCCGGGCATCCCGCCGATGACGTACGTCAGCTGCGTGACCCCTTCACGGCATGACCCTTCGACCGTTTATGTCGCGTTCGATAACCACCAGAACTCGGACTTCCGGCCGTACGTACTCAGGAGCGGTGACGCGGGAAAGTCATGGACGGAGGTGAAGGGGAACCTCCCCGTGCGGGGTACCGTCTACAGCGTGGCCGAGGATCCGGTGAACCGGAACCTCCTTTTCGCCGGGACGGAGTTCGGCCTCTTCTTTACTATAGACGGCGGAGCGAAGTGGGTGCAGCTCAAAGGGGGGCTCCCCACGATTGCGGTCAGGGATATCGCGATACAGAAGCGGGAGAACGACCTTGTTCTCGGCACGTTCGGCCGTGGGTTCTACATCCTGGACGACTATACTCCTCTCCGGTCGCTCAGCCCGGAGCTCTTCGCACAGGATTCCCGGCTCTTCCCCGTGAAGAACGCCCTCATGTACATCGAATCACGCCCGTACGGGCTGGCGGGGAAAGGGTTCCAGGGAGAGTCATTTTACACCGCCGCAAACCCGTCGTTCGGTGCGACGTTCACGTACTATCTGAGGGACGCCCTGAAGACGCGCGCCGAGATCAGGAAGGAGAGGGAAAAGGAGATCCTGAAAAGCGGCGGCACCCCTCCGTACCCGTCGTACGACGAACTTCGCCGTGAGGACGAGGAAGAGCCCCCCACCGTCACGCTCACCGTCACGGACGAATCGGGAAATCTTGTCAGAAGAATCAACGGTTCCGTGACAAAGGGTTTCAACAGGGTTGCATGGGATCTTCGGTATTCTTCGCTTACCCCCGCGAAGCTCAAGGACCCGGAGCCCGATCCGTTCGCACCCGGGAACGAGGCACCCCTTGCGATGCCCGGCACGTATACGGTGACGTTGTCTAAGCGCGTCGACGGGGTGACGACAGAGATCTCCGGCCCGGTGACGTTTTCCGCATCCGTGCTCTCCAACGGTTCTCTCCCTGCCGCCGACCGGAAGGCGCTCGTTGATTTCCAGAGATCGGTTGCGTCGCTTCAGCGCGCCGTCCTCGGTGCGTCCCGGTCCGTTGACGAGTTGAAGACCCGACTCACGCTCATTCGGAAGTCGCTGAATGACGTGCAGGCACCGTCGGCGCAGCTGCGCTCGGCGGTCGATTCGCTCGACGCGGAACTCCGCTCCGTAAGCCGCGTGTTGACAGGGGACAGGACGCTCGCGTCGCGCGCCGAGCCGGCGCCCGCCTCCATCGTGGATAATGTGAACGGCATCGTCGATGACGAGTGGCAGTCTTCCGGCGCGCCGACGAAAACGCAGCAGGACGCGTACTCCCGGGCGGGGGACCAGTTCGCTCCTCTTCTTGAAAAGCTCCGCACGCTCGCGGGAACCGATCTGAAGAGGATCGAGGAACAGATGGAGAGTCTCGGCGCGCCCTGGACCCCCGGCCGCATTCCGGAATGGAAACGGTGAAACCGGCCGGTCCGACCGGGTCCCGACACCCGGCAAGTCCCGTCCGTGTCGGTCAACGACCTGCGGGATCGGCCGGCCGTTCTTTGACGAATGATGTGCATGCGGGAGGATTGCTCGAATGACGTTCCCCGGGCTTGAGGAGTTGTTCGCGGAGAAGAAACGTGTGCTCGGGAGTATTGAGCAGACAATACTGCCGCTTTCTGCAAGACAGGTGTCCTTCCGTCCGGGGCCCGATGCTTGGAACGTCGGTGAGATCGCGGAGCATCTTTCGATCGTCGAACCGGGCATGATGAAACTCGTCCGTTCTCTCGTTGAAAAGGCGGGACCTGCATCTGCCGCGGTCCCTTTTTCGGTCACGCTCGACGACGGGATTGTCACCGGCGCGAGCGGAAAGTTCATCACGAGGCCCGAGGCGGTGCCGACCGGGAACGTGACCCCGGTGAAATCACTTCAGATTCTCCGCACGATCCAGTCCGACCTCATCGACCTGCGTCCGAAACTCGCCGGTGTGGACGTTGCTTCTGTAAAATTCATGCACCGGGCCCTGGGTGACCTCACGCTGGGGCAATGGTGCGCCTTCTTCGGCGCTCACGAAGCGAGGCATCTCGGCCAGATGCGTTCGGTGATATCATCCGCCGGTTTTCCCCGGTGAGGACCGGCGTCCGTATTCCCCCCTCCGGAATCGGGATACATTGAGAGGGGGCCATCCTCGTTGAGCAGGCCGTTTATCGTGCGGGGGGTGAATGGCCCTGATGTTTGTTGAATCCCCGCACACCTGTCCCGGGATGACCACGTGAGAAGCATGTTCCCCCCTCGCACCGGTCAATGCGCGATTCTCCTTCTCCTGCTGGCGCGAATATCTCCCGTGCCTGCGCAGGAAAGCACCGTGAAGCCGGCCGATTCGCTTGCCGCAGCAGGGAGAGAATCCCGTCTCGGAAATACTCTGCGCGCGAAGAAGCTTTACGAATGGGTCCTCGACGGGGATGCGAAATCAATTCCGGCGCGAATCGGTCTTGGGAAAGTCGCCATTGCGGAACGCGAGTGGGGGGAAGGATGCGACAGATTCCAGGAGGTCATCGACAGGGACACCGGAAACTTCGCGGGGCATTATTACGCCGGAATGTGCCGCCGCGAATACGGCGCCCAGCTCGCGTGGATACTGCGAAATGCCCAGTGGGGAAAATCCATGGACAATTTCCTCTGGGTGATCGCGCGGGACTCGTCGTACGAGGACGTCCTCTATCAGCTCGCGCTGCTCTACCGGTACCGCGATGAGTACGACCTTGCGCTGGACCTCGGCCGGCTGCAGCTCCGCCGCAAGCCGGACCTCAACGGCGCCGCGCTGGGACTCTTCAATCTGTATAAATATACCGTTGCGGTCGTGCCGCCCGTCGAGATCTTCAAGCTTCTCGGCCGCCGGCACGATCCGCTGGCGGTCTACTTTGCGGGGGAGGCGCTGCGCCGTCAGGGGAGATTGAATGAGGCCGGAGAGCTGCTGCGCGGCATGATCGGACGCACCGATGCCGTCCCCCTTCAGGCGATCGACATCGCATTGTCGAGGGTGTCATTTGCGAAGGGGGACGCTGCGGAGGGGGAATCATACTACTGGCGCGCCGTCGACAATATTTCGACGTGGCTCGGGTCGGCGATTATTTTTGAGGACGTGAAGTACCTCCTCACGGATGATGAGCTCAGGAGTTACAACTCCCTTCTGTCCGACCGGAAGAAATCGCTCTTCTTTCACCTCTTCTGGAATCTTCGCAACCCGTCGCCCGCTGCCAGGTCGAATGTGCGCCTGGCCGAACACGAACGCCGGCTCCTCCGGGCCGAACGCGAATTCGAGTACTACGGTTTCCGGACCCACTTTAACGATCCCGACAAGCTCCATTATCTGAGTTTTCCCCGGGCATTCTTTCTCAACCAGGAATTCAACGACAAGGGGCTTGTGTACATCCGCCACGGCGAACCCGACGATGTCCAGAGGACCATCGGGGAGGAGCTCAATGAATCCTGGCTTTACAACGAGAGGGAAGACTCCCCGAAGCGGATATTCTTTTTCACGCAGGCCAATTCAGCGGGAAACAACTGGAGGCTTACGAGCTTTCCCGAGGATCCCCGCATGTGGGAGGACCTCGTCATGTGGGATCACAGGTTCAACAGGCTCCTGAACGGGCAGGCGCTCGATCAGGCGCAATTACAGGAAGAGTTCCGCGCCGAATCGGGGATCACGGTGAGCGGCGCGCTCGCGACGGATCAGAACACGTGGAAGAGGGAAACGAAGGTTTTTGCGATGCCGCGCGAGATTTACGCCTTCAGGGGGGACAGCGGAGAGACACTCGTCAACGTCTCCTACGCCGTCCCCCTCGGCCAGATCGCCGGAGATCTCGGTGACACCGTAAAGGATCTCCGCATCGAAGTGGGTGTCTCCATGAACAGGGTGGACGGCAGGATCCTTGCCTCGGCGCTCGATACCCTGGTGCTTGCGATCCCTCCCGGCAGGAACGGCTGGTTCGTCGAGCTCTACAGGTTTTTGGTCCCTCCCGATTCCGTCAGGGTTGCCATGCACGCACGTCCCCTCGGGTTCGATATGGTGTCGACGTGGGACCGGCGGATTCGTCTCCCGGCCTATCCCGCGGCCCTGCCGATGGTGAGCGACATCGAGCTCCTCCTCCCGTCCACCGCAAAAAGCAGCATTGACATCAACGGTGTGAAGGCGATTGCAAGCCCCTTTGACGTGCTTCCGCGCAGCAAAACGCTGTATGTGTACTGGCAGATGTATAACCTCACGAAAGACGCGGACGGAGTGACGGGATACCGCTCCCGCGTTCTCCTGACGCCCGGGGAGTCCGGTCCGGGCGACGAGAGCTTCGTGGCATATGACAACACCCACTCGGGAAGGGACGAATCGGAGGGGGAGCTTGCGAGCATCGACGTTCACGCCTTTGACACCGGGGTGTACACGATCACGGTGGAGCTGACCGACAGGAAAATGGTCCGCACGTTTTCCGGCTCCCGGCTCGTCCGGCTCACGGGGGACTGAAGTTTTTCCTCGTATTCCTGCCGGCTTCGTTGACCCGGTCGAATCCCTCCGTCAGTTATCTACGCCGACTCTCATCCGCGCCGGAGTCACGCCGGCGTACACCTGGACGTTTCCCGTCGTGCTGTCGATATTCGTGAATCTGGCTGCGCCTGAAATGGCATATCCCCCGCGGGCGTTGGCGACTCCCCAGATTGTAAGAGAATCCTGTGACTCAACCTCGAGGACGTATCTTATCGAAACATTCGCATCGGGCTGCTCAAGAACGCGTTCGAGCCCGTGGAGTGCCGTACGCAGATCAGCGATCGTGATTCCTCCGGGGCCTTGCACCCAGGGCCCTCCCCCCGGTGCTTCCGGCATCATCCGGAGTTGCTGTGCCCTGAACGCAAGCACCATAACTGAATTTGCTGCATCGTCACGCACCGTATTGGAATAGCTGTCTGCTTTCATTTGCTGGAGCATCATCCAGCTCTCGGGTGCGCTAAACGCTGGGTACATGAGGGCAACGCACACCACATATCCCCCTGTCGCAGACGCAATGAGCGGCAGGTATGAGGAGCGCCTTGGCGATTCCCCGGCTTTGCGTGCTTTCCACGCCTTCAAACCATGGTAGAGAAGCGACGGACCTGCAACATATGCGAGTACCAGGGAGATGCCGATCAGCCAGAGTTCTCCCCCTGCTATCCCCGCCGTGGGTTTTCCCGCGAACACATTGATCCCCTCCCCCGCCCGCACCGCGGCCGCGCCCGTGAACGGGCTGCCGAGCAGGAGGTTGGCGTGTTCAAAATATGAAATGCGATAATACGGATTCCCCCGACCGATTGCAGCCTGCATGGAACGGGGCTCCAGGACGAATCGGTCGAAACAGAGAACGAGCACGAACAGTTCAACCATTGCGAGAACGATCCACGCCGGGTGAAGCGGATCCTTCCAGATCTTCAGTATTCTAGTTTTGAATGTCATACATCGCTCCCTCCCGCGTTATGCGGATGCTAATCTGGGCGAGACCGTGTTTTCCATCGCGATTGACAAATGTTGAATCGAATCCCGGAATTGACAAAGCCTCCTCTGTTAATTGTACGGAGCTGTCGTTGACCGACTCAGAAAAAGGGCCCCCTGTACTCCCCCAATTTGCGATCAGGGAATCGGCGAACGGAACACCAGGGGGGTATAACTGCCTGAAAACTCCGCCGATTGACCTCCCTTGCTCCCCGCCCCGGAATTCCCTGAATGTCTCCAGCGCCGGCCTCTTGAGCATCGCCATAGCGGTCCCGTCGAATACGATCCGGCGGATAGATTGGAGTTGCTCGTATTGCCACTCAGATGTCCTCCACGTAATGATCCAGTGCGTCGTCAGACCGGCGATAAGGAGGGCGGAAATCGTCGCCGCAGTGATTCTCTGCCAGCGAATGTCAAACAGGCGCGTGATTCGGACCGCGGCTCCAATGATGAATATGAGAGCCACGATCCCTGCCCCGTTTGTGGCTTTCCATATATCCGCGGTGGTTCTGAGCGTTACGACGAAAACCGCGACGATGAGTACAGCGAATATCAGTGTCCAGCGCATTGTGTCCTTTCAGTCCAGGCTGTGTTCCGGTAGTTGGAGTATCCGCTCAAACTGACTCGTATCGCGTTATCTCTCGTACCGCTCTCCACCCGAGCCATGCGAGCGCGACGGCGCTCGCAAGAAAGAACGCGGCCGTAATGAACATGGGTTCGACCGCCTCGTTGAATGTCGAAGCCATGTCCGGCCTGTCTATGGCGGCTTCCGCGGCGGCCTTCATGTACCCGAATCCTGCCAGGATCGAATAGATCGCCATCAATCCGAGAAGTATCCCGATCCCTACATTCATCCACGCTTCCGCTCGCTTGAGTTTGGGGCGGGGGAGGGAAATCGGAATTCCGAGACGTTCATACTCCATCTCGAGTTCGAACCTGTGCCTGCGTGCCTGTCTTTCGAGCGCGCCTGAAACAAGGACTGCGGTGACGAACACGAGAAAAATCATGCACTCCTCCGCAGCCTGCCCCTCGGCAGCCGGATATCTCTGACGATAATATAGAGAAGAGGCGCCGCCAGCGAAAGGAATACGCATCCGATGACAATCAAAGGCCTCCCGTACCCGTGGTGCGTAATCCCTTTGAACATGACGAACCCGGCAGCACCTATTGCTATGCACGCGGTGATTGCGACCGTCGCAATCCGCCACCGGGGGACCATCAGTTCCGTCTCAGGCGGGGGTTCGATCCTGCGCTTCAGAAACTCCAGGTCGAACCTGTGTCGTCTCTCTCTCCGGCGGTATTCATAGACGCCGTAGAGTACGATCGCTGCGGCGATAATAAGGGATGAATAGTCCATGTCGGGCCTCCTCCTTCCAAATCGTTAGACTGTCGGCGGTTCTATTTTCTTTCACTTGAAAGAATTTTGTTCTATTCCCGGTCTAACTACCATACGGCCTTGCGCCTGTGCACGGAATGATGTAGTCTCTCCGGGGGACATTATCAGAGACGGAATTGCCGAAAACGGATAAATTTGGCCAGATTGTCGAAGACTATGCCCAGGGTGTGTTCGCCCACGCCCACCGGATGCTCGGAAGCCGTGAAGAGGCTGAAGAGGCTGCGCAGGATGTGTTTCTCCGCATTCACAGGTCGATAGGGGGATTCCAGGGGCGAGCGAAGATATCGACGTGGGTCTGGAGAATTACGACAAACGTCTGTCTCTCCCGGCGGGAGATTCGGAGAAAATCCGTCGTGGGATCGCTGGATCCGGAACATGCGGCCGAAGTCCCGGATGAAAGTCCCGATCCCGAGCGCTCATGTATCGTCCGTGAAGAGAGCGACCGGCTCGGGCGCATGATCGCGTCGCTCCCCGACCGGGAGGCGGCAGTGATTACGCTCTATTACATGGAGGGGATGGACTACAAGGAAATCGCCCGTGTGCTCGACCTTCCCGCGGGTTCCGTCGCGACCGCACTGCACCGGGGGAGGGAGCGTCTGGCAGGGAAGCTTTCACATGCGAAGGAGAGGACATGAATTGCGAAGAATTCCGTGAGCGCATTCAACTGCTTTTCGATGAAGGCGAAGTGGAACTCAAGGATGCGGACATGCTCGCTCACATCGGTATCTGTCAGGTGTGCGCGGAGTTCCGGGATGAACTCAGGACAATTGACGCAACGCTTCGCCGTATCCCCTTCGAGCCGATCCCCGCGTCTCTCGTTCTGTCTCTCCGTCAAATAGCTGAGCCGCGGGCTCTCCCGTCGCCGGGATGGAAGCCCGACGTCGAACGCGCCGCGATGTATCTGATCCCCGGCCTCCTGCTCTGGTCCTCTCAGTGGGCGTTACCGGCGAACGCCCGTCCCTATCTTCTCGCCCTGATAACGTTCATCGGGACGTTCACGCTCCTGACGAGCATATTTCGCCCGCGGATTCTCGGTCCCCGGAGGAGCTGAGTATCTGCGCGGCGTGGGGCAAGCCGTTCCTCGTTCAATTTGTCCCACCTGTGGCATGCTAACCGCAGCCATCGTTTCAATTCTCCCGCGTTGATTCTTCATCAAGTTGTTCTATCTTTACCTCAACGTGTAGTTTCGCCCGCTTCAGGCGCAACCCGTCTCATTGCCCCGACGTCCACATTCGTGTTTTCCGGGAGACCTCGCATGAATCGCCATCTTCAGATTATTCCATTTCTTCTTTTGCCGCTCATCCTTCCTCTGATTCCGTACGCCGCACCTGCCCAATCCGGCACGCTCGATGGGAAATGGGAACTCATTCGCGACAGGAGCACCGATATCGATCTCTACGGGACGCTTACCGTTGAGATCAGGACGCAGGGGGCGGATCTTACGATCATACGTACATGGGGGTCCGGACGGAGCTACCGGGATTCGATTACGGTTCCCGTCGGAGGGGCCGCCGTGAGCGTCCCCGTGACGAACCGGGTCTTCCCCTCGAACGTCTTCATGGGATTCATGATGTCTGTCGGCACGCAGCGGGAAGTCAGAGCCTTCCGCGAAGGCGGGAGCGGAATCCGGCTCGAGGAGTCGTTTCGCCTCAGGGGTTCACAGGGGGAGACGGATGTCAATGCCGCGAATCTCTTTACGCTTTCCCCGGCCGGGGAGACGCTGACGTACGAGATCAGGCGATCGACGAGGACGTCAGGACCCCCGGTGAAGTTCGTATTGAAGCGCGAAGGCTCTGCCGCGGGGTACGTGATCCGGCTCGAGGATAATTGGGAACTCGCCGGAAAGATTCCACTGCAGGCTTTTCTCATAAGCCTTCAAGGGGTTGCAAACAAAAACGGACCCCTTGTCTATCTCCTTTACCCGGAAAACTGGCCGTTTACGTACGTCCAGTCGGTATTCGAATATTATAGAGAGAAGCGCAATTACTCCTTCCGTGAGTTGAAGACTGCCGAAGAAGCGATAGGAGCGCTGGGGAAGTATGTGAAAGGGTACGTGGTCTGGGACAGGAACGTCCGCTCATCCCTCATCGTGGCGTTCACGGTCGCGGGGCTCGAAAGCGCTGTCGTCGTGAGCGAGGAGATGATCCCCCTCGTCGAGAAGGCCGGCCTGAAGCCGGTTGAGGATTTCCGGGGGAAATTTGAGGGTTGGAACGACACGAAGATTTACACGTGGGCGTACGACAAATACTGGAGCCGGTGCAGCAGGGAATTCATCATCTGGCTTGGAGGTGAGCCCGGTCCCGTTATGAAGCCCGCCGTCGCGGACTGGGGGATATTCAAAGGCGCGTTCTTCAGCGATCTCTCCTGCCGGGTCACCGACACGACCGAGTATGCGCTCTCGGGAAAGCTCCTTTCGGAGATGAAGCCGATGTCGCTCGTCATGGGATGGCACTCGTACGGAAAGGACCTCGAAAGGGAGTTCGTGAAACTCACCTCCTCGTTCGGACACCGGGTCATAGGACTCCACACGCTCCCGAACCTCTCCTTCAGCGCGCAGACGCCGGCCTCTCCCGGGTTCAAATTCACGAACAACCATCACCTGAAGCCCGGTGTAACCCCCGTTCCGGGGAAGAAGGTATACGTCACCTGTATACAGACGGACGGTATGGGCCTGGGGGCGTGGCTCAAGCCCGGACGGGGTGAAATCCCCTACGCCTGGGAGGTGGAGACGAATTACACGTGGATGGCCCCGGCGATGGCGGAATATTTCTACTCCATGGCGACGCCGAACGATTTTCTGATCGGGTGTCTTTCGGGCCCCGGATATCTCTATCCCAAGGCGGTTCCGCCCGTTCTCCTCAGGAAGCTTATCGCCATGTCCCGCGAGCAGATGAAGGTCCTTGATCTCAACGTGTTCGAGACGATGGATTATTCCGAGGGGGCGACCGTGGAGGGGAACAGCGACCTCCCGAAATCCATCGTCGACATGTACTACGAAGGGATGCCCGATGCAATCGGCTTCGTCAACGGCTACGCTCCGTCGTACACGTTCGCCGTGAAGGACGGGAGGCCGTTCATCTCCTACGACTACTACCTTTCCCCCGAAAGGCCGGAAGCGGACGCCGTGGCCGACCTGAAGGAGCTCGCGCGCGTGAACTCGAAGCGTCCGTATTTCGAGCTTCTCCACATAAGGGAATCAAGCGACGTCAGGAGGGTCAAAGGAATCCTGGACAAATTGGGGCCGGAATTTGAAGTCGTCCCTCTGGATCTCTTCCTTGCGATGGCCGGGAAGGATCCGACATTCAAGGAACGATTCCTCGTCCCCCCGGAGAAGGGCTCACAATGAGACCACTTCTCGGAATCATGGCCGCATTTCTCCTCCTCCCCTGGCACGTGTCTGCGAACGGTCCCGGGCTTGAGGGAGCCTGGAGATTCGTCCCGGCGAAGAGCACCGATATCGCGTCCTGGGACGACAGCCAGCCGCAGCTGGAGATCTCTTCGAATGCGGGAAACGTGCGCATTGTCCGGAGCTGGTTGTACCGCGCGAAGATCGCCTGCACGGATACGCTGGAATTCCGCCCCGGCGGCGACCCGCACAGCACCGTAATCCTCACGGAAGTCTGGCCCGAAAACTGGTTCATGGGCGTCCTCTCGAGTCCGGGAGACCCCATGATCGTCTCCGGGCTCTGGGTGGAGGAGGGAAGCGTCCTCCGCCTCCTCGTCCGTGAGACGGTCCGCACGTCGCAGGGAAAAACCGTCATGGCAACGACAGCCGACTATACTCTCGGGCCCGACGGGAATACGCTGACTGTTTCCGAAAAGCGTTCCAGCCGGCCGACACCGGTCATACTCGTCTTCGAGCGGAAGGATCCCTCCCGATGATATCTCGCGCGACGAATCAATCGCCGGCGGCACCCCGGACTCAAGGAATCCGTAAGAGGCGCATTTGTAACCCACGCCTCCTGATACAATGCACGGCACTCGTTCTCTTCTTCAACCTGGCGGCCTCCCCGGCCCTGGGAGCGGCAGGTGAAAAGTATGTGATGAAGCTGGGCGAAAGCTGGGAGATCTCCGGTGGCCTCCCTGTCAGCGCCATGCTGATAAGTCTTCAGGGGGTTGCGAACGCCGGCGAGCCGCGCCTCTATTTCCGTTATCCCCCCGGCTGGGACTATACCTTCTGCGACCCGCTGCTCGCATATTACCGTTCGTCCCGGGGGATGGAATTCAGGGAGCTTGCATCTCCGGAGGAGGCACTCGATTCGCTTGCGCGCTACGTGAAGGGATATGTCGTGTGGGACCGGAACGTCCGCACGTCGCTGATCGTGGCATTCACCGCCGCCGGGATTCACCGCGCAGTCGTGGTAACGGAGGATCAGATTCCGCTGGTCGAGCGGCACGGGCTGACGATGGTCGAAGACCTCCGCGGGAGATTCGCCGGGTGGAGCGACGTGAAGATGTACGAGTGGGCATTTGCGAAATACTGGAGCGAGTGCAACAGGAGCTTCCTCGTGTACATGGGCGGAGAGGCGGGAAAGATCATGAAACCCGGGGTCGCGGATTTCGGCATCCGGAACCGGTGTTTCTTCACCGACGCGTCGACGAATCCCCGCGATACCGCCGAGTACGCTTTTGCGTCCCGGCTCTTCGCAGGATTGAGGCCCCTCTCGATCGTACTCGGCTGGCATTCGTACGCGAAAGACATGGAAGCGCAGCACGTGACGCTCGCGTCCCATTTTGGCCTCCGCGTGGAGGGGCTCCACACGCTGCCGAATATGAGCTTCAACTCACAGATACCGTTGTCCCCCGGGTTCCGGTTCCGGAACAATCACAACCTCCGGGCGGGGAAGAAGTACGTGCCGGAAAAAAAGGTGTATATTGCCTGCATACAGACCGACTGCCTCGGCCTCGGGGCGTGGACAAAGCCCGGCCGGGGAGAGATCCCGTATGCCTGGGAAGTGACAATGAACTGGTCCTGGCTTGCCCCGGCGATGCTGCAGTACTTTTACGACATGGCGACCCCGAACGACTACTTCCTTGGATCGCTCTCCGGTCCGGGGTACATGTACCCGAAAGCCATCCCGGCCTCGCTCCTCCCGGCTGTGGTGGACACGGCGTATGCGATGATGAAGACGCTCGATCTGAATGTTTTCGAGATCATGGATCATTCGACGTACTGGACGAGCGGCGGCATTGACGATGATCTCCCAAAGGAAATCATCGACACGTACTTCGACCGCATGCCCGGCGTACTGGGGATTGCGAACGGCTATCGTCCCGCGCATACATTCGCCGTGCACGGGGATAAACCGTTCATCTCGTACGATTATTATCTTGGCGAGAAGCGGGACGAGGCGGAATCTGCGGCCGATCTCCGGGAGCTCGCGAATCTGAACCCTGCGCGCCCCTATTTCCTCCTGTTGCATGTCCGTGAGTGGAGCGACATCAAGCGCGTAAAGAAGATTCTCGGCAGGTTGGATGACAGTTTTGAAGTGGTTCCCCTCGACGTGTTCATGACGATGGCCGGCCGGAACCCCACGTTTTCGACGAGGTTCGGCGTCACGCGTGAGTGAACCGCGCCTCAGGATGAGACTACGCCCTGGTGCCATGAGACGATTCTGCTGATATGCCCGGGCACATCAATGCCTCGCTCCCCGGCAGCAGGGTTGCGATCCGCGTCACCATTGAACATCGCGTCACATTGATCGGAGAATCCCATGAAAAAACGGAAGTGGCCGGTCGTTGCGTCCGTTCTTCTCGTTGTCGTTCTTCTCGCGGTTAACCTGTATGTCTTCTTCACGCGCGAGTGGGAGTCTTCCTATTCCCCGGCGTCGTATGCGACGCTCTACTATCCTCTGGATGTCCCCACGATCCGCAGATGGGACCTCCCTGACAGGAACAGGATCCGTCTCGCACTCGCCTGGACCGGCGAAATACGGGAGTGGAGGGTGTTGACTGACGGTGGGAAGGAGCAATCTGCATCGGGGATGTCCCCGTCGTTCACGATTGATACGACCTTCAGCGAGCTCCACACGTACCGGCTCGTACCCGTCCCGGAGAATGCCTGCCTTCCCGTGGAGGTCTCCATCCGGTTCTATTCCCGCGAGTTTTACGGCTCCCTCGGTCTCGGGCGCCCCGACGTTTACGTGGTGCGCCCCACCGTGCCGTGCGGCGATTTCGACCAGTATGCGGTGGCGGACTGGGTCGATGACTACGGCTACGTCGGGAAGGAGGGGCTTGCGGAGGCGGACCGTATCCTGCACGGGGAAGCGGGGATCCGTGACACCGACCCGACATTTATCAGGATGGAGAAACTCACACGCTATCTGAGGCCGAAGCTGAAATCGTGCGTCGGTGTCCCGAAGAACGAGGAGCGATGGGAAAACCCGTGGAACCTGTACAACGAGCTTGTCAAGGGGACCGGGAAGGGCTGGTGCACGGAGCACGCGCAGGTCTGGGTGTTCTGGGCGAACAGGGCGGGAGTCCCCACCCGGTTTGTCTTTAATGCGCGGACGCAGGACAACACGATTGCATACTCCGGTCATGCATTTGCTGAATCGTACATCCGCGAGCAGGGACGCTGGGCGTACGTGGACCTGTCGCAGGGACAGTGCTATATCACCAACAGGGAAGGTCAGGTTCTCAACACCGCGGAGCTTTTCCAGCTTAACCAGCAGAACGCGTTTGACAGCACCTATGCGCGTCTCTACGTCGACTGGCTCTGGGAAAAGCATCCGGGGATTCCCGGAACGGACACCATTGTGACGGTTCCTCTTCCGCTCTGCAACACCGCGATCCGGAATGAATTTCCTGTGAACTCCATACTCAAGTACCGCCTTCCGCCGAACGTCGAGGATGTGCGTGACATCTACACAGGTTTCTGGAAGGACCGGACGTTCCTCACGGCAAATCTCGAGCGATATCTCTTCAAACCCCAGCTCGCGTACTCGTTCTACCCGACGGAAGGGGGGCACACGTACTTCATCCGGAGGGTGCTCTTCTTTTCGCTCATTGTGAGTATCGCCCTCTGGATGATCTCAGCCCGTATTGCCAGGAAAAGCCGGAAGAAGGCAGGATAAGCCGGGATAACAAGAAATGGATATGAAAGGAGACTCGCCCCTGTCATGGGCGAGCTGGCATCTTCGCCCGGATCCCATACTCAGGAAGCTTTGCTCCGGAGATTTCAGGATTAACCCGCAAAGGCGCTCGATGGAAGCAAACCTGCAAGGGAGACCGGCCGGCGGGAAGTCACTTTGAGGATGGAGCCTTCACTGGCTCTTTGTGTTCCTGATCCCGAGAATCAGTCCCTGGAGCGATTCTCCTCATGCGACCATGGGGGTCTTGCATTCCGCCAAGCCTTCTTGAGTATCTGTCTGGGAGAAAATATCACCGAGAACCCGCATCCATTGCCAGGTTCCTTGGGCGTGGGACGCTTTGGGAACGAACGACTCCCTTTTTCTTTGTTTTCAGGGGTCGTCATCGCACCGCACAGAGTGTTGACGCCGCATCTCCTGCAGTTGGAGAATTTCTTGAGTCCTTGGGAACCCGAAGTTGATTACAGGTCAGACACATCAGAGCCCAACCCTCGCGGATCAGGCTCTCGTGGTTATTACCCATCAATTGTCACTATTTCATCAATAGAAGCCTCGAGGTCTTTGTGAACTTTACCATCCCGAGATCATCGGTAACTCTCAATCGCGCGAAGTACACGCCGCTCGAGACTTGAATGCCGGTTTTGTGCGTTGCATTCCACGTGACCGTGAAACGTCCCGCCTCCTGGTAACCATCGGCCAGATTTGCAATCTCCGCCGCTGGTTTCATCAGCAAGGTAGAGCCAATGGCCGAACTCATGCAGGATAACGCTTAGAAGATCAAATTGAGTATTGTCTGGCGTGGGTGAGAAGTAGTAATAGTCGTTGAAATAGGTTTCCACCTTTGTTATTACGCCATTCGGATAATCACAAATTGTGATTGCATGTGCACTTTGCATGGCATCAACGTACCAGCCGACTTGGAATATGCCATCAGGCACATTAGGGTAGTCATAATTCACATCAGTACCTTTTGTAAACGTGAAGTTAGCGCCTGCCGAGTTCCACTTGCTTGCTGCTCCGTCAATGGCTGCCACTTAATCCGATTGAGTCGCACCCGTAGAGCTGAGATTGCTATTGATATGATACGTAACACTCTGGCCCGGCCACTTCCACCCATACTGGATGTAGCATTGGGATCTCAAGTCTGCAACGTTAAATGTCAGGAATGCAAGGATTGAGAAATAGAGCTTTGAGCGGCGCTTAGCCATGATGTCCTCCCTCCGATGTTCTTTCTTCAAGTTATGCCTCAGCGGGCAGATGGAATCACATTGACCACCGCCCTGATATCCTCCCTCAGTTGATCGAGGCTCTTCAGCATCCCTCGGGTAACCACGGTCCCCGCTCGGACAACATATTTGCCTCCCCCGACAATTCGATACCGAATAATCGGATCGTTGATGATTTCTTTGAAAAACTCAGGGTGGTTAACCTGCGCAAATCTCATCAAAGAGCTTGCGCTCAGGAATAGCAGTACATGTTCCCCTACTTCTAGCGTATCCTCAGGAATCATCGTCCTCGTGGGGCCCGAGACAATCATTACTCGAATTCCTGTTGGCCGGTCATGATAGTCATTCCGGAGGAACTCATCTACCGATAAATAGGCGATAGTCTGATACGGCGAATTCCCTTGGGGATGTTCAATCTTTGATACCGATCCTATGACTATACAATCCGACAGAGCCGCCTTCTCTTGTTCGGACCAGGCAGTCCTCTTGATGCGCAGCCCAGAGAGGTCAACCCCGATGCTCCGCAAGACTGAGACCGTGCTGTCGGTGTATCCCAAGTCAGCCAGTCCCCTAGCTGTAAGCTTGTCGATACCCGCCTTCTCAAGTCGACTCTCATAATTAGTTTCTTCATGGCGCTGCAGAGTTCGAAAGACTATGTTTCCTTGACCCAATACATTGGGGGCAATCATCAGAACAAGGGTACTGCTGAGAAAGAACTTACCGATAATAGACATGTAGCGCGCTCCTTTCCAGAAGTGTTAACGATTGGATAACTAAACCCAATGTAAAATCATGTCTTAGTCGATCCGGATTCCGATATGAGTGCCTCCAAGTGTTTTGTTACCTAATCGATTCAAATATTTCCTAGCCCTTTCATTCTATGAGTTCATCCCGTATTGCGGAGGTGAACTCAAACCTAGAAGGCGTCTCAAACTGTTTCGTTCCACCCTTTGGAGGATCGAGAGCAAGTGCCCGCCGTCGCTAGGCTATGCTCCGCACCACGCCTCATCGACTTGTCAATGACCTTCCCGTGTTATGATGGACACGAAGTTACGCTCCACAGCGTTACATAACGCAGTAGGAACAAACTATGGAGCAAGGCAAATTGAGAAAACCTCTTGCGATTTCCACCAGGAATTCAAGATGGTCGCGGTGCGAATGGCGACCGAGGGCGGGAAACCAGTCGCAAAAGTTGCCCGGGAGTTGGGGATCAGTCGCAAGCAGCTTGACCGTTGAAATAAGGCGGTGAGGATGACCTCACCGCAGGCTGCCTTTACGGGTAACGGAGACCTCAGTGCGGAAAGGAAGGAACTCGAGGGCCAGCGGCGGGAGCTACGTCGGGTCAATGAGGAGAAAGAGATCCTAAGAAGAACTATGACCGTCTTCTCGCGACGGCCGTAGTGGGGTACGCGTTTATCAACGAATACGCACACGAACACTCCGTCGTGTACATATGCAAAGTGCTTAAAGTGTCCGAGATTGGTTACTACAGGTCCAGGAGCCATATCGTAAGTGCTCAACTCTAGTGGAAATAGATAATGCGGTGACTCACAACGGAGAATGAGCAGGATCAATCCAGGGAGTGGCTTCGGACGTTAAGGAGAAATAACAAAGAACATTCGACACTCCGCTAGAAGATACTGCGAGGATTCGCAGTTGTCAATGGTTGTCCGGAATTGCCAATCGATTTTTGTCTATGCTTTGATGCCGTTTCAACTTACATGTCTCTTCCCAATGTCTCTCGCCGACTTTCTAAATTTCTCCATTGAAAAACCGGTGTGTCGTTTGAAGGCGCGAGCCCCTGTGTCAGCGCGTGAATATCCTATGGCATAGCAGATCGCTTTGCACGACTCATTTGATTTAAGAAGTAGTTTCTTCGCGCGCTCAATGCGCACTTCGTTTATGTACCTTGATAGTGATTTTCGCTCATGCCTCGCGGATGCTTTTCTAAGCGCTTCGGGTGGTGTCACAACCAATTCCGCTAGATCGGCGATTGTTTTAATCCGACCAAGCTGCGCGAACAGCACTTCCTTCACATTTCTGTTGTCGAGTGACATTAGCCACCGCGTTATGTGAGGATGTGTTGCTGCAACCCCTGTTGACATCCTACAGTCGAATCGCGGTCAATAGAAAACGCCCGTCGTATGAATATATCCGAAAAGCTCCAAAACTGGAACCACTTGAGACGGGTAAGAATGACCGAAAGGACAAACCGTTGAGGTTAACTGCAGAATTAATCTAAGGTTGTAGCTTTATCTGCAGAAATGCATTTCAAATAGTGATCACGAGGGAGGCTTGTCTAATTCAATTCGTTTGACCCGGACGGCGAGACTTCTTCACTACGATCACAGAGGATATACCAACTAATACTCACCAGCGTGTCTCCTTTCATATTGGTGAGATGAAAGGTCAAGGAACCCACCACACAAAAGACTCTCGCCTTTCTGAGCCCCAACAGATCCGACATTTTCCGAAGTACACAGTATGCGACCTGTTAGGCCCCTGTTCGTGTGTTTCTCCCGATTCGTCATTGCACCGGACGGTGCGTTGACGATGTCCGGCCACAAGTTACCTGAGTTGCTGTCAAGATTTTCATGGGAGAAGAGCGTAGACTCTCGCTCGCGTCCATCCCTAGAGTGAAAGAGTGTTATCAGGCAGCCATCGAGGCACGGGAGACGGTACAGCAGGGAGGTCGGAAGAGGACTGGTCAACTATTATCACAATCGATCTAACGAGGCCCCAATGCGACTAAAATACTCCACATTTGCTTGGCTTCAAATTCAAGCGCACACTCTTGGCTTGGGAAGATCTTGATTGTATGGGTGCCCGAGTTATCTTGCAGCGAAGTAAACTCAAAGCGAGAAACGCGAACACAACTGAGAGGTGGCGTGAGACCGACGGAACATCCCGGAATTGTGATGCTGCATCGAAGTCAGCGAGGAATTCTTATCTCAACGCTTCGACTACATGTGACAATATACCCTTGACGTCGCAGCTGTTGATTGTTGTCTATTGATGCGCTCATTCAGATTCCTGCGACCCTCAGGTATTGAGATGAAGACTCAGCACACCTGCACAAACTCCAGCCCGATGAGCGAAGCGAGCTTCCTGAGTTTCGGTGCGATGTGCCCGAGCCCGATTGCGCAGTGGTGAGGGGGGGCATCCCTGCTCCAGCCGTCGATGAACTGCTTGACAATCAGGGGAAATCTGTAACGGCTGTTCGTATTTCCGATTTCGATTATCGGCCCCGGTACTGACTCTCCCTCCGCCGCGAGGAATTTCAGCGTCCCCTTCTCCGTCTGCGCGACGGAGAGAAGCGTGACGGGCCCGTGTTTCACGTTCATCTCCACGGATAACCCCTTGCCGGGCTTTCCGTGGAATACGCCGAGCGGCTTCAGTTTCGGCTTTCCTTCCGCGATCGCGAGGTGCCCCGGCCCTCGTGCCCCAGGAGTATCACCTGGTCGTTGAAATCCATCGCATAGAACTCGCTGAATGACCCTCCCGCGCCGAAGGCGTCCATGATTTTTATCGCCATGGCGTTCTTGACTTCGCATTCTCCGGCCACGGGCACGTGCCTGGTCGTGAGGAGAGAGTTTCCTGCGATCACCGACGTGATAACGTCTTCCTCTTCGCTCCCGGGTGACCCCTCGTAGTAGTAGGCGAGCGCGCCGATCTGTCGGTTTGCTACGAGCCGGTCCAGTGCGCATGCGGTCCGCGCGGCGCGCGTGATTTCAGCAGGCGGACATTCCGGAGAAACCTGGAATTCCGCGACAAATTCCCGCCCCTTCTTCTCTGCTTCCTCATCCGTGACTTCTCTGCGGAGATCCACGAGCTCACCGATCTCGAGATGCTCGATGTGCGTGCCGAATGACGCGGAAATCTGCGTGGGGTCGGAATAGACGTCGAGCATCCCGTTATAATAGTGCCCGAGTATGCCGAGCCGCGTGGAGGCCAGCGTACGCGCTACGCGTGCCGCTTCGACCCAGCCGTGGATTTCCTCCCAGGCTTCCGCGTCGTCGAGCGTCCCCGTGACCTGCCGGAACGGGATTCCCGCTCGGAGGAAGACGCTGGCGATTTCTGGGACGGCACACGCCTGGCAGAAGGCCAGCCACTCCCCCGTCATCGTGCCGTGGTCGCCGAGTGCGTTGACCCGGGCGTAATCGATCGCGTTCGCCGGCTGGAGATTCAGGACAACGACAGGAACGTCCTTTGCGGCCGGAAGAACTGTGGAGGATAGCGCGTACGTGGAAACATAAAGGAAAACAATGTCCGCGTCGTGCGTGCGAAAGAGCGTGGCCGCGTCACGGGCTTTTTCGACACTATCAACAAGCCCCGCGGAGATGACCTCCGCGTTCCCTATCTTTGTCCGGATCGTACCGAGATATCCCTCGAGTCTTTCCCGGAGACCCGGAAACTGACTCCAGTACGTCTCGAGGCCAATGCCGAAGTGCCCCACGTGCACGCTGTGTGATCCGGTTGTCATTGTTCCCCTCGAGGTTCTATTGGCCGTCAGATTCTCATTGGTCGCTTTTCATTCTTTCCTCTGTTCCAGAAGCCACCTGTAGAATTCCGGGTTTCCGTAGGTTTGTGTCCACGAATCATGCTCTGCCTCGGGGTAGGCGGTGAACCTGACGTTTCCGCCCGCGGCCTTGAGCGCTTTCGCCATGGCCTCTCCTCGTTCGAATGCGATCACCGGATCCTTCACTCCATGGAACGCCCATACGGGGGTGCCTCTCAGGGCGAACACCCTCGCGGGGTCCCCCCAGCCGCAGACCGGCGCGATCGCGGCAAAGAGGTCCGGATACGCTGCGGCCATTCTCCATGTGCCGTTTCCCCCCATGCTCAGCCCGGTAATGTAAATCCTCGCCCGGTCGACGCGGTGTTGTTCGACAATCCTGTCGAGCAGAGCTTTCACGATCTGCACAGACCAGTATTCGTCCGCGGGACACTGCGGTGAAAGAAGTATGAACGGCAATTTCTCCCCTTCCTCCACGCTGCGTGGAGGCCCGTGTTTCTTGACCAGCTCGATCTCCGTCCCCCGCTCTCCCGCCCCGTGAAGGAATAGGAGCAACGGCCAGGTGGTTCCCCTTTTTTCGTACCCATCCGGAAGGGCAAGAAGATATCCCATGCGGGCATCGATCGTGATCCGTTCCGCAAACACCCTGGCTTCCTGACTCCCCTTCATCGGCGAATCTCCCTGACGCTTGCCTGTCCCTGAACTCTCCTCGGTACTTCCGCGGGAACGATGATTCCCGGCTCCCTCATGAATCGCATCTTCATGTTTACCGTTCCGTGATGGATTAATCTAACGCAATGGCTCGACAATTTCACGACAAATACCGCCGGGGAATGACTTGCAACACGGGAGGCCTTTCGATATTATAGTGTATCGGTTATTGTGCGATTGAACTCACCAGGAGGGGTTCCCATGAAGTTTGCGTGCCTCGTGATATTCCCGCTTGCGTTCGCCCTCGCCCAGGTTTCGGGCGTTGACCCGGATGCGCGGATCGGCTTCGAGTCGATAAAAGCTGAAGACCTGAAAACTTATCTCTCCTATATGGCGTCCGATGCTCTCCAGGGGAGGGAAACCGCGTATCCCGGCGAGAAAATGGCCGCGGTGTATATTGCGGACCGGTTCAGGGAATTCGGTCTCAGGCCGATGGGTGATAACGGCACCTTTTTTCAGCAGTACAATGTCGATCTGGTCAGGGTGAGCGATTCGACCTCCATTTCGGTGCTGAACGGAAAAGAGAACGAAAAATTCTACTGGACGAATGATTTCATCTCGTTTTCGGGCCGCGACACGGCCATTTCCGCCGGCGTCGCATTCGCAGGCTACATGGACAGCAAAACGCCGGACGAGCAGAAGCAGGTGCTTGCGGGGAAAGTGGTCCTCGTCCTTTCAGGCTCCCGCCCCGGAGGGCCGGCCTCAACCGGAGGGTCAGCAAGGAGGGCGCTGGGGATGACGAGGAGGGATTCCGGCGCGGTGGCGATGCTGATCGTGGCTACGGACACCGGCGCGTCATCCTACCCCCGCATCGTTTCGGGCGTATTCTCCGCCGCGGCGGGCCACGGGAGGATGACGCTCGCGGGAGAGCCGCAGAGGCCCGCGCGACCCGGCCCTCCGACGTTTATCGTTTCTCCGGCTCTCGCCGGTGCCATTTTCCGGTCGGGAGGGTCCTCGCTGGCGGAGGCGCGCCGGCGTGCATCGGAGGATTCGGTGTTCAATCCGATGACGATGCATGAGGTGACCGTGGCGCTTGACGAAAAAACCGTCCGCGAGGAGAAGCAGGCCGAGAACGTTATCGGACTTATCGAGGGGAGCGATCCGGTGATGAAGAAGGACGTCGTCGTCTTCTCCGCGCACTTCGATCACCTGGGAACCGGCGTGGGGGGGGCGATTTACCACGGCGCGGACGACAACGGCTCGGGGACGTCCATGGTCATCGATCTGGCGCGTGCGTTCGAGAAGAACCCGGTGAAACCGAAGTGCAGTCTTCTCTTCCTCTCGGTCTCCGGAGAGGAGAAGGGCCTTCTCGGATCGGCCTTTTATACCTCTCATCCCGTCATCCCTCTGGAGAACACGGTCGCTGATTTTAACACCGATATGATCGGGAGGATGGATTCCGCTCACGCCGCGTCCGGCTCCGGCCCGTACACGTACGTCATAGGATCCGACAAGATCAGCACCGAGCTCGACAGCATACTCCGGGTGGCAAACAGGGAGTCCAACAACATCGGGCTCGATTACGAATACGACAGCGATCGCGATCCCCATCAGTACTACCGGAGGAGCGATCACTATAACTTCGCGAAACACGGGGTCCCCGTCGCGTTCTTCTTCACGGGGGACCATCCGGATTATCACAAACCGACGGATACCATCGATAAGATACTGTTCGACAGGATCGTGAAAATAGGCCAGGTCGTGTATTACGCGGGATGGAAGACCGCAAACCTGAACGGGATGCTGGCGAAAGACGGCTCCGGGGAGGGGTATCGGGAAGGCCCGGCGTCCCGGGGCCAGTAACTCCCCGGACGGTTCCGTGACTATTATTATATGAGCGCGAAGCGGACAATGGAGAAATGAAGCCCGACCCGATGAACACACCAGGACCCCCCTCCGGGGGCCCGAAGGGATCCTCAGGAGGCGACGGCCTGTCGCTCGAAGGAATGCACGGCAGCGTCGCCGTGCCTCACCACGAAGCCGGCTTCTGGCGTCAATGGCGCGCGTTCGTCGGTCCCGCCGTCCTCGTGAGCGTGGGATACATGGACCCCGGGAATTGGGGGACGGATCTCCTTGGGGGCGCGCAGTTCAAGTACGACCTCCTCTGGATCGTCGGCCTCGCGAGCCTGATGGCGATATTCATGCAGGTCATCGCGGCGCGGCTGGGCGTCGTGACGGGGAAAGACCTTGCGCAATGCTGCCGCGACTGGTACCCGCGCTGGACCCGCTGGCCCAACTGGCTCCTGAGCGAATCGGCGATCGGGGCCTGCGACCTGGCGGAAGTTCTGGGGAGCGCCGTCGCGCTCAACCTGCTCTTCCATATTCCTCTTCTCTGGGCGGTCATCATTACGGGACTCGACGTCCTTTTGCTCCTTGCGCTCCAGCGGTTCGGGATGCGGACGATCGAGGCGGTAATTCTCCTGCTGGTGGCGACGATTAGCGTCTGCTATTTCATCGAGATCTTCGTTCTCCCCCAGACGCAGCCCGGTTTCCTCGATATGGGCCGCGCGCTTTTCTCGCCCGGGTTCCGCCACGTGGGCATGGTGTACGTTGCGATAGGGATGATAGGCGCGACGGTCATGCCCCACAACCTCTATCTTCACTCGGCACTTGTCCAGAGCCGCAAGCTACAGAAGGATGAGTCTTCCGTCCGGCGCGCCATCCAGTTCAACACGATCGATTCGACGGTCGCCCTGACGATCGCGTTCTTCGTCAACGCCGCGATCCTTGTCCTTGCCGCGATGGTGTTTTTCGGCAAAGAGAGCATGGTCGTGCAGGGAGGGACGGTTGTCAAATTCGGGGCCGACGCGGACTGGATTCGCATCGCCTACCTCACGCTCGCGCCCCTCCTCGGCGTCTCCGCGGCCAGCACGCTGTTCGCTGTTGCGCTTCTGGCGAGCGGCCAGAGCAGCACGATCACGGGGACGCTCGCGGGGCAGGTGGTCATGGAAGGGTTCATGCACTGGAGAGTCAACCCCTGGGTGCGGCGTCTCATCACCCGTTCTCTGGCGATACTTCCGGCGGTCTTTATTATCGGCATCCGGGGCGACAGCAGCGTCAACGATCTTCTGACCCTCAGCCAGGTCGTCCTGGCGCTCCAGCTTCCGCTCGCCATGTTTCCTCTCCTGCAGTTCACGTCGTCGCGCAGGCGGATGGGTTCATGGAAGAACGGCTGGTTCCTTATGATCGCGGGGTGGGGAAGCGCGATTCTCATCACGGCGCTCGACATCTACGGCCTTCCCGACTCGGTTCTCACCGCCTGGCACGTTATCACGGGAAATTGAAGATCACCCCCGAAAGGATCCCGCATGTATAAGACGATTCTCGTGACGCTCGACGGCACCCCGAGCGACAGGACGATCATCGAACACGTCAAACAGCTCGCGCTCCTCCTGCACAGCAAGCTCGTCCTGCTCCATGTCGCCGACGGCTGGGCGGCCCGCACGTTCGGTGCGGATGCCGTGAGCCCGGAAATCGTTGAGGACCGGGAATACCTTGAAAGCGTGCGTGCGGAATTCGACACGGCCGGCGTGCAGGCGGTCGCGGAGCTGGCCTACGGCGAGCCTGCGGATGAAATCGTCAAGTGGGTGCAGAAGGGGGAATGCGATCTTGTCGCGATGACGACGCACGGCCACCGGTTCGTCGCCGATCTTTTCCTGGGGACGACGGCCACGCGCGTGCGTCACAGCGTGGGTGTCCCTGTGCTCCTCCTGAAGTCCAGGGGAACCCTCTCCTGAATCCGGTTTGACGTTCGCCCGCCGTTTTCCGCGATAGTTTTTTCTTGACATTGAGTCCCGCTGTTTGTACAATTTCGTGCGTTTGAATCACCGTTCTTTGGATTACCGGTTCTCGAGAAATCCCTCCCCCCGGGGAGGCTCTTGCACACTACTCAACACACCTCTCAACTAGAGCTCGACGAATCGTGCCCCCCATATTGTTCCCCTGCGCCGGAGCTAACGCGCTCCGTGCCGCGCACACCGGCCATCACGTTCCGCCTTCTCAAGCAGATATCCCACGTTTGCTTTCTCACGGCCGCAATGACCGTTGTTCCGGTCTCGCACGTCCGTTCCACAATTCACAATTCCAACTCCAGGAGGTCTCATGAAAGGAAAATCTTCAATTCTTGTGGTCGGCTTGTCCTGCGCTCTATGTGTTTCGGCCGTAAATGCACAGATGAAAGACGAGAAGATAAGCGCGCTCGTCGCCCGGGGGAAATATCTCGTGACGATCGGGAGCTGCAACGATTGTCATTCGCCGAAAGTGATGACGCCGAAGGGTCCGGTGGTGGACGAGAGCCGGCCGCTTTCCGGGTCTCCCGCCGGAATGCCTCTGCCCGCAGTTCCCCCCGGCGTCCTTGGTCCGGACAAGTGGGGTGCCCTCGCGTCCAACGATCTTACCGTCTGGGTGGGACCCTGGGGGACGAGCTTCACGCGCAACCTGACGCCCGACAAAGAGACCGGGCTCGGGAGTTGGACCGAGGCGATGTTTATCAAGGCGCTCAGGACCGGCAAGGATATGGGTGAGGGACGGCCGATCCTCCCGCCGATGCCATGGGACATGATCGGGAAAGCGACGGACAGCGATCTCAAGGCCATCTTCGCGTATCTCATGAGCCTTAAGCCGGTGAAGAATGCCGTTCATGACCCTATTCCTCCGGCAGCGGCTCCCGGATCGGGACACTGAACGCAGACGGGGAGGAGGCTTCTCATGGGTAACTCATGGCGCGGTTTGGTCGTCGCCTTCGTGATCCTCTGCGGAACAGCCTGCGCGCCCGTGGGCGCGCAGGTCCGGTACCGCGGGACGGGAGTCGTGAACGGAGGCACTGTGCAGGGGCGCGTACGACTGACTTCCGTTCCGTCGCAGGGGGCGACCGAGCATGTGACGAAGGACGAGGCGGTGTGCGGCAGGCGCAAGCCTTCCCCCCGGCTGCTCACCGGCGCGGACAATGGCGTCAGGTTCGCTGTTGTCTGGATCGACCGGATCGCACAGGGAAAGAAGTGCCGCCCGTCAGGAATGGCGACGCTCAGGCAGCACAACTGCGAATACAGTCCCCATGTACTGCTGATGAATCCCGGGGATGAACTCGAGATTGTGAACGAGGATCCGCTGCTGCACAATGTCCACTCGTACGATATGAACGCCGGACTTCGTTCCGTCTTCAATATCGCCCAGCCCATCCGCGGATTTCACACGCATGTCCGTGGGTCGGACCTTGAGGGGATAAGCGCGATGATGACGACGTGCGACGCCGGGCATCCCTGGATGAGCGCATACGTCATCCGGGCCGCAAGCCCCTACTGTGCGGTGACGGAGGCGGACGGGAGCTTCAGGTTCGGTGACGTTCCCCCGGGGACGTACACGCTCAGGATGTGGCATGAAGGGATAACCGCCCGCGCGTCGAAGGGGGGACCCGGAACGCCCCCGGTTGTCGAAGAGCCGTACACCGATTCGCGCGAAATCTGCGTGAAAGCCGGGGAAACTGTGAATGTGGTGTTCGACTTCTCAATCCGCCCCTCTGTCGCCTCGAACTAAACTCCGTGCGGGTTCGTTTTTACTTCACAAGGGATTGAGAATCGCGGCGCTCTTACGCGCCACGGCGCCCCGCGTTCCGGGAGTCCCCCCCTCCCGGCCGGGGCGGGTGTGATCTGTCGGCCAAGCGCAGGAGTCCCTATGAAACGCATGCTGCTCCTTCTCGCCGGTATCCTCGCAGTCCTCGCGTCGGCAGTCTCACAGGAGATCGTCATGCGCGACCCGCAGATTGAGCGGTTGGTCCGTGATGTGTCCCGGGACTCCTTGCAGACGTACATCGACCGTCTCGTCGCGTTTGGAACAAGGCATACGCTCAGCGCTCCGGGGGGCGGGAAGCGCGGCATCCGGGCCGCGCGGGAGTGGATTCTGGAGAAGTTCACCGGATGGGGAAAAAAATCCGGAGGGCGGTTTACGGCATACATCGATACGACCACCGTTCCGCCGGACGGAAAGCGGATCGACGTCCCCGTCCTGATCGGCAACGTCATCGGGATCCTCAAGGGGACGGATCCGGCCGACGAACGCATGTACGTCATCAGCGGCCACATCGACAGCAGGGTGACGGACGTCATGAACAGCACGAGCGACGCGCCGGGAGCCGATGACGACGGGAGCGGGACGGCGGCGGTGATGGAATGCGCGCGCATCCTCTCCGGGAGCGGATTTCCCGCGACGATCGTCTTCGCGGTCGTGAGCGGAGAAGAGCAGGGGCTTTTTGGATCCACCTGCATGGCCGGCAGGGCGAAATCCGGGCACTGGGACGTTGACGCGGTGCTCAACAACGACATCATGGGAGGAAGCGCCTCGGGCGAGTCAGGCGTTTCCGACAACACGCGCGTGCGCGTCTTCAGCGAGGGTCTTCCGGCGTACGAGCTCGACAGGAACGCGGCGAACATCCGGTCGCTCGGTCTGGAGAACGACGGCAAACCGCGTCAGCTCGCGCGGTACGTCGCGCAGATATGCGAGCGCTACGTGCCGCATCTTGAAGTCGTGATGATCTACAGGAACGACAGGTTTCTCCGGGGAGGGGATCACACCCCCTGGGTGGAAAACGGGTTCGCGGCCGTTCGCATTACCGAGATGAATGAAGATTACCGCCATCAGCACCAGGACGTCCGGGTGGAAAACGGTGTGCGGTACGGGGATCTCCCCGAGTTCCTCGATTTTGAGTACCTGAGGAAGAACACGGCGCTCAATCTCGCGAGCCTCGCCAGCCTGGCGAAATCCCCCCCTCCCCCCCGCGAGGTCTATGTTGAGGTGAAGAGTCTTACGAACGCCACTTCGCTTTCCTGGAAGCCCCCTCTCACCGGGAACGTGAAAGGATACTGCGTCCTGATGCGGGCGACGACGAGCCCGGTGTGGGAAAAACGGATATTCGCCTCCGGTACGGAGCTGGTGCTCCCGTATTCGAAGGACAACTACTTCTTCGCCGTCGCGTCGGTGAGCGCGGACGGAAACGAGAGTCTTCCCGTCATCCCCGCGGTCAAGCGATGACGTCATCCCGGACGTTTGTCGGCGGTATTCTCCTCATGGCATTTCTCCCGGCTGACGGTCCGGAGCTGTCGAGCGGCGTGTAGTTCTTCAAGTCGTGAACGGGCGACGTCTTTCAGGCGAGACGGCTGCTGTTACTTCGCCAGCCCGGTATCCATGGAATAGTATCTCTTCCGGAACCGGAGCGCGACGTTCACGAGGCCGATAAGGACGGGGACCTCGACTAGTGGTCCGATCACCGTGGCGAACGCTTCCCCCGAGTTGATGCCGAATACCGCCACGGCAACCGCTATCGCCAGCTCAAAGTTGTTGCTGGCGGCCGTGAACGAGAGGGTTGCGGTCTTCGAATAGTCGGCCCCCAGTTTTCTTCCGAGGAAGAACGAAACGAAGAACATGATCACGAAATAGAGCGCGAGAGGTATCGCGATCCTCATGACGTCAAGGGGGATCCGGACGATGGTATCCCCCCTGAGCGAGAACATGACGAGTATTGTAAAGAGCAGTGCGACGAGCGTCAGGGGGCTGATCCGGGGTATGAACGTCTTCTGGTACCATTCTTTCCCCTTCGCGCGGATGAGCGCAAACCGGGAGAGAATGCCTGCAATGAAGGGGATTCCGAGGTACACAAACACGCTTTGCGCGATCTGCCCGATGGTGATGTCGACGTGGAACGACTGGAGCCCGAGCCAGCCGGGGATGACTGTCAGGAACAGGTAGGCGTAAAGCGAGAAGAAGAGGACCTGGAATACCGAGTTGAACGCCACGAGCCCCGCAGCGTATTCCGTGTCTCCCTTTGCGAGCTCATTCCAGACGATCACCATCGCGATGCACCGGGCGAGCCCCATGATGATGAGTCCGGCCATGTACGCGGGCTGGTCAGGGAGAAGGAGTATCGCAAGGGCGAACATCAGCACCGGCCCCACGATCCAGTTCTGCACGAGAGAGAGCGCCAGGATCTTTACATTCCTGAACACATCCCCCAGCTCCTCGTATTTTACCTTCGCGAGCGGCGGGTACATCATCAGTATGAGGCCTGTCGCAATGGGGATATTCGTCGTGCCCGACTGGAACCGGCCCCAGAATCCGACGACGCCGGGAAACGCATACCCCCAGAGCACGCCTGCGGCCATCGCGGCAAATATCCAGAGCGTCAGGTACCGGTCCAGGAATGAAAGCCTGCTGCGGAGCGGACCCATTCTCTACGTTCCCTCCAGTTGTGGGGCCATCTCCGTCCGGTAGAGAGTTTCAAATCCCGCCCGTATCTCATCCCGCACCCTGCGGAATTCTGTCAACCTCTTCTCCTCTGAACCGGTGGAGAAGGAAGGATCGTCATAGCCCATGTGGATCCTCTTCCGCACCTTCCCGGAGAAGACCGGACAGGACTCCTTTGCGCTGTCGCACACGGTGATGACGTAATCGAATGGCTGATCGAGATAGATATCGACGCTCTTGGGGAACGCGGCGCTGATGTCCACTCCCGCCTCCTGCATGACCGCGACCGCCATGGGCTGGACGCGTGTCGCGGGGTATGTCCCGGCGGAGTGGACCTCGAGACGCCTGTCGAATGACGCGAGGAACCCCGCGGCCATCTGGCTCCTGCAGGAATTCCCCGTGCAGAGTATGAGAACGCGTATCAGAGGATGATCTCCATGCAAATCGCCGAGTCCGGACACGCTCCCGTGAACTCGGCGGATTCCCTGAGGGCTCCCGTGATGGAGTCCCTGCCCACGCTGCGGAAGCCCCGTGTGCGGAAGTACTCTTCGGCGGTCGTCGTCAGAAGGACGAGCCGCTTCACCCCGAGCGTACGCGCCTCATCGACGAGCCGGACATAAAGGCTGCTCCCGATGCCTTTTGACCTGTCCGTCCCGCGTACGGCGAGAGATCGAAGCAGCCCGTCTTTGCCGTACACCTCAAGCCCGATCACGCCGGCAAGGGCATTCCCTTCGACTGCCACAAAGAAATGTTCGATGTGCGCGCTGGCACCTGCGACGGGGAGACCGGAGGCCTTCAGGAGTTCCTCGATCTCCCCGGCGTCGCCGGGACGCGCCCTCCGGATCGGGAGCGCCGTCATCTGGTTCCGCTTACGGTGATGCTGTGGAGGCCGAAGTGCACCGAGGGATCGAGCGTATACGACTTGTCCGAAACCACATTCACGTCCCTGAATCCGGCGTTGACTGCGATCTCGAGGTAGACGTCCCTGTCGAGCGCACCCGCTACGCATCCGGCCCATTCCGTCATGTTGTTGCGCACCTCGTCGGGAATCGACCCGACGGAGACGATATCCGAAACCGTGAACTTCCCTCCCGGTTTCAGGACCCTGTACATTTCGGAGAACGCGAGCCTCTTGTCGGGGACGAGGTTGATGACGCAGTTGCTCAGTATGCGGTCGACGGACCCGGAGGCGACGGGGAGGTTCTCGATCTCTCCGAGACGGAACTCGGTATTCAAGGACTTGAGCTTGACCTTGTTTTCTTCGGCGCGCCTGATCATCTCCTCGGTCATGTCGACGCCGATGGCCCTCCCGGTCTTCCCGACCTTCTTTGCCGCGAGGAAGACGTCGATCCCGGCGCCCGAACCAAGGTCAAGAACGGTCATCCCTTCCTCGAGATCCGCGAACGCGATGGGCGTCCCGCACCCGAGGCCCAGGTCCGCGTTCTTGCGGACCTCCGCGTCGGCGTCCGCATACAGATCGTTCATGGTGATCGTCCCGGCGATCCCCTCGTCCGTTCCGCATCCGCATGACGGGCCGCAGCATGAGGCGGCATTCCTGGCGATTTCGCCGTACTTCTCCTTCACCGCTGATTTGATTTCGCTGTCGGACATGATGCTCTCCTCTAGTTTCTGTTGAGTTCGAGTATTGCCGGGACCGATCCCGGGTTTACAACTGAAAACGTCGCGCAGCAGCCTTTGCGAATTCTCCCCGCGAGCCGCTCCGCGTCCCTGCGCGCCACCTCGTTCGAAGAGAGCAGGCTCGAGAGGAATTCGAGTATTTTCCTCTGCTCTGCATCCCTCGGCCTGGCAATCGAATAGAGCATCCAGAGCCCTTTCTTCCTGTCGTCGACGAGCCCGGCCTTCCGGAGATAGGCCAGGTGCCTGGAGACCTTCGTCTGCGTGAATCCCATGACCTCCTGGATATCACACACGCAGAGCTCGCCGGAATAAAACAGGAGGTTGATGATCCGGAGCCGCGAATCGTCGGAGAGGGCCTTAAATACGTTGGAAAATGATTTCATTGATGACTCCGGTAAACTATATTCGTCTATACGAATATACTTTCCGGATGTTTCATTGTCAAGAGGAGGGAGATGTTTGTCAGGCTGGGGAGGTCAAATGGGTATCGGGACCGCTTCGAGCTTCTCGTTGGCCCCGGTGGGGATTTTGCCGGGTGTCGCGTTGCCGGTGAGGGGGACCATCATCGTCGGATCGAACGCTCCGGCGGTTGGTTTCCCCCCCCGTTCGTAGGCCATGACATTGCACTAATTCATGCTGCAGGAACCCCCGCAGCACGATCCGTCGCCGCAGGGAGGCATGGATTCGGACGCCGTCCGTCCGGAAGCTTTCACGCTGACGCTCGGCGCGGAGATTAGCCGCACGTGTTCCTTTGAACTGCACTGCGGGCAGACGACGTCTTCCTTGATTTCGCGTACCTTATGGAATATGTCGTACGTCGCGCCGCACCCGGCACATTTGTAATCGTAAGTCGGCATTTCCGGACTCCCTCGGCTCTGGTGACAGACGTTTTGTAAGTGAAGCGTATCCGTTATATGCACCAATATACAAAAAGGGTCGGAAATTCGCGACCATTGTTCTCCTTGCCCCCGCCGACGGGCACGCTGCAACAGCCCTTTTGTCATTAAGCTCAAAATGGTACATTGTGGGAAGCATCGTCCATCCAACCCGAACCCCGGAGGCCGCCGAACGTGAACCCTTTGGTCAGTTTCATACTGCTGGCGCTCATTGTTCCCGCAACCGGAGATCAGAAATCCCCCCTCCCCGGGCCCGTTGCCTCGCTGGTAAACATAGAACGGGAATTTGCCTCCGCGAGCCTTCGGGAGGGGATCCGCGCCTCATTTATGAAATACTTCGCCGACGACGGAGTATCGATGGGCCCGAAGCCGCACCTCTATAAAGAAACGGCCTCGAAGACTCCTCCCCCCGCTCGTCCGCTTGCCAGGACACTCTACTGGGAACCGATTCTTGCGGATGTCTCTTCTTCGGGCGATCTCGGATACACGATGGGACCGGCCTCGATGAAAGACAGCGCGAATCAGGATTCCGCGCTCTGGTACGGGTTCTACTTCTCTGTCTGGAAAATGCAGGACGACGGAAACTGGAAGGTGTCGGTCGACGTGGGAACCGGATCGACGAATATTGTGGAAAAGTACTTTGGCCGGGAGACCGTGGCCGCGGCTCATGCGACGTTTAAAACACGCGTCGCGGGCGCCGGTGGGAAGGCCGCTTCGGGCGAGCTTCTTGCTCTAGACAGGACGTTTTCCGAGGGCGTGACGAAAGGAGGGGTGCGCGGGGCGTATCAGAAACTGCTCGACGCCCATGCATGCGCGATGAGGGAGGGACGTGAGCCGATCACGGGGAAGGACGCGATCCTGGCCTACCTGGTGAAGGGGACGGCCCTCCGATCGCTGGAGCCGATGCGCGCCGAAGTGTCGCAGGCCGGCGACATGGGGTACACCTACGGGGCGTACAGGACGGACAGGAATGCCAACGACCCCAGCGGCTACTACGTGCGTCTCTGGCGGAAGGACGCGAAGAGGAAGTGGGTGATCGTTGTCGAAGAAGCGTCCCCCGCTGAATAGCAGGAAGGAGCCAGGGGCCCGCGGTGAACACTCGAATCAATTCGGTCCGTCTGTTCCGGTTCGTCCTGGCAGCGGCCTTCATCGCCGGCCGGGCCAGCACGCAGGGGTTCCTTCCCGATATTCCGGACACCTCTCTCGCGCGGACGTACGAGCGCGCCGCCGTGCAGAACGTGCTCGCGGCGGTGAACCCGAACCTGTTCTTCGGATACTTCTGTGTCTATGCCGACGGCCACGGGGGAGGCTTCGGCAACACGTATCCCTCCCTGGACGGCCATCAGATGACCGATGCCCTGCTGTGGCTCGGCCAGGTCCCGGTTGTCGAGGCGAACTGGAACTATGTAAAATCATTTCAGAGGGAGGACGGGCTCCTTCCGATCGGCATATTCCCCGCGATGCCGGGGAAAGACATCGGCCCGAAAGGGTACCCGGGTATCATCTCAGCGAACGGGGCGTTGTACGTTCACTGGGTTCCCGGAAATCCCCTCGAATGTCTCGGCAGCCCCACGTACATACAGAACGCGGATGTCATCTACCGGGCGACGCTTGACTCTGCGTGGCTCCGGGCGCAGTTGCCGTCGGTAAACCTCGCGGCAGACTATCTCGCGCGGCTGACGACGGAAGAGGGAGCCGTGCGGGGAGGGGGATACTACGTCGAGCGACCTCCGAGGCTCCAGTCGGACGGCGTCGCCCAGTGCTACGCCGTCGATGCGTTCCAAAGGGCGGCGGCGCTCAACAGGATCGCGGGTGATGATTCCACCGCGGCCCGGTTCGGGCGCCTCGCGGAGAAAATCCGGCTTCATTTCGTGACGAACTTCTGGATGGGGGGACATTTTGCGGAATACGTTAACCCGGTCCACGGGTACGTGTCCGCGCACGGCCTCACCGATGTGGACTGGGCTGCAATCGCGACGGGAGTCGCGACGCCTGAACAGGTGACCGTTCTCTGGCCGCAGCTCCGGCTCGAAGAGAAATTTCATTACGGCGGCGTTCCTACGGGGATCGCCACCCACCCCGAGAAGTACGAACCGTGGGAGTTCAACTATCCCGACAGCCACGACCTTGCCTCGATGGGGCGGGTCTGGTATCTTGAAGCGTGGGCGCGTGCGCGCATGGGGGACGCGGAAGGGCTTCTGGCAGGGCTCCGCACGGTCAGCCGGATCGGCCGCGACAGCGGCTACTACTGGCACGAGCGCTATGAACCGGACGGGAAGGGCGGCTCCGTCGCGACGGGGCCGAACACGTACTGCGAGTACCCCGCCAATTACATAAGGATCTTCCAGCGGTTCCTCCTCGGGGTGGAGTTCGTGCCCGACGGGTCGATACGACTCGACCCGACGGTGACGGACGAGTTCTGGGACAAAGGGTTCGGGCAGACCCTCCGGTACAGGGGGCGGATGCTCCGATACCGGATGACGCGCGACAGCATCGCCGGGGAATATTCGGGGCCGGCGGATCAGAAACTTAGCGTGTTTTTCCCCCGGGGTTCGGGGCATGAAGCTGTCACGGTGTCGTTAAACGGTAGGGCTGGGAAAGCGTTTCGCGTGCCTGATATCTCCGGGAAGGCCGGTTGGGAGGTGACTCTCTCTTCCGCGGGTGAAGCGGAGTCCTCCCCGTTCTCAGTTCGTCGTACGCAATAATAGTCACGCGGGTTGATCATCGCCATGAGATTCAAGAAGCTCGTCTATACGCTTTCGGCGCTCCTCATCGTCTACGCGCTTGCCGGGTTTCTTCTGCTCCCGGCGGTCGTGAAACCGCATCTGGTTTCCTCTCTGGAACAATCGACGGGCCGGGGCGTGCGTCTCGGTTCGCTGCGGACGAATCCGTTCACGTTCTCCGCGACGCTCGGCGATTTCCGTCTTCTGGACCGGGACAGTTCGGTGCTCTTGTCGTTCAAAGAGCTTTATGTCAGGTACAGGGTTACCTCCGTCTTCCGGCATGTATGGGGGCTTGCCCAGCTTCATCTCGATACACCGTATGTGGCGGTCAGAATCCTTGCGGACGGGAAACTGAGCGTGAGCGATCTGATCGGGGCGGGGCATGCCGATTCGACGGCCCCGGGGGAAACGCCGCGCGCCCTGGAGATCGGCGATCTGTTCATCGCGGGGGGGACGATCCAGTACCAGGATCTCTCCAGGCCGGCGCCCCTGACGAAGATCCTCGATTCGCTCGACCTGGCGCTGAAGGACTTTACAACGGTACCGCAGGTCGAGGGGACGTACGAATTCGAGGCGGTGACAAAGCAGAGTGAAAAGCTCCACTGGCGGGGGAATATCTCGCTCTCGCCGCTCCGCTCCGCAGGCCTGATCGAGCTGGCCGGCATGCGCGTTCACACGCTGACGGATTTCATGGGGGATCGTCTCCGTTTCGGCGCGCCTTCAGGGACGTTCTCCGCGCGCGCAGCATACGCCTTGAACGACGCCCCCGGGGGCATGACGTTCACTCTCCGTTCGGGAAGTCTTGACGTCGCGGATCTCGTTCTCACTTCCGCGGGGGATTCCCTTCCCCCCGTCGCATTGCCGGATGTACACGTCAGCGGGATAGCGCTTGACGAGCCGCGCAGCACGGCCGTGATCGGGGAGGTCCGCGTGATCGGCGGGTCGCTGCATACTGATTATCTGGCCGACGGGACGTTGACGCTGCAGCATCTCCTTACGCCGGTTCCCCGCCCCGGCGATACGTCGACGGGCGCCATGCAGGTCACCGTCGAAAAGCTCACGACGAGGCGCCTCGCATTTGTCCTCACGGACAGGACAGCAGCGCCGGATGCCCCGGTGAGCGTGACGGGGATCGACCTCGATCTCTCCGGGCTGATCTACGGAGCGCCCGGTGCGGCGCATCTCTCGGCCAGCGGCGTCCTCAACGGAGGGGGGAACGTGCACGCGGACGGGACCCTCAGCCTTCAGCCGCGCCGCTGCGATCTCGAAATGGCGCTTGCGGGCTCGCCGCTTGCCGCGCTCGAACCCTACGTTGCCAGGCACAGCCGTGCCGAAATCCTCGGCGGGAGCTACGGGCTACGCGGGAAATTCTCCTACGCGGCCGGTTCCCGGGGTTCCGACATCCGGTTCAGGGGAAGCATCGTGTCGGAAAAAGGGCGCATCGGCGACCCGGTCATGCACGAGGACCTGGTCCGCTGGGACCGCCTTGATCTCAGAAATGTGGAGTACAGGACGTTTCCGGCGTCGATGGGGATCGCCGAGATCGTCGCCACGCGACCGTATGTCCGGGTCATTGTCGGGAAGGACCGCACGCTGAACCTCCAGCACCTCAGGTCGGAGGACTCGGCCTCATCCGTGGCGAAGCATGATTCATCCGCACTCTCCGGTCCCGGGACCGTCGGTAAACCCGATTCTGCCGGTGCGTCGACGGCCGGTTCACTCACGACGATCGGCGGGATCCGCATTGTGGACGGGTCGATGAATTTCGCCGACCTCTCGCTGAGTCCGAATTTCACGACGGGCATCCAGGAGCTCCAGGGCTCGATCACGGAGCTCTCATCGAAGCAGCTTGCCCGCGCGGACGTCGACCTCGCCGGAAGGGTCGACGGGTATGCCCCGGTGACGATCAGGGGGCAGGTCAACCCCTTGAGCGACGTTGCGTACACGGACGTCGTGATGGCGTTTAACGGGATCGAGCTGACCTCGTTCACGCCGTATTTCAGCAAGTTCGCCGGGTACAAGATCGAGCGGGGAAAACTCACGATGAATCTCCGCTACCGGCTTAACGCGAGTCACCTCGACGCGGAGAATAAGATCGTCCTGAACCAGCTCACGCTCGGGGATAAAGTGGAAAGCCCCGACGCAACGTCGCTCCCCGTAAAACTCGCCGTCGCGCTCCTGAAGGATTCGAAGGGGGTCATCGATCTGGATATCCCCGTCAGCGGCAGTCTCGACGACCCGGAGTTCAGCTTTTTCCCCATCATACTCAAGGTCGTGATGAACCTGCTCTGGAAGATGGTGACCGCGCCGTTCGCTCTCCTGGGAGCGCTTTTCGGGGGCGGGGGAGACGACCTGCAGTTCGTCGCGTTCGCCCCCGGCGTCGATACGCTTGCACGCGACCAGTTTCCGAAGCTGCAGGCCGTCGCGCGCGGGCTGACCGCCCGGCCGGCGCTCCAGATCGAGATCAAGGCGGGCTCGAGTCCTGTCGAGGACAGGAGGGCGCTTGCCGAAGCGACCGTTCTCTCGAAGATCAGGACCGGGGGAACGGGGCCGCTCCGGTTGACGCGCCCGGAAGAGAAGCGGCTGCTGGAGGTCTACAGGGAGGCGTTCAGGGATGACCCGGAAAAGCTGATCGCGACGGAGAAGCCTGAAGAGGGGATGCGGGATTCGATCATCGTCTCCCGGGCACGCGCGCGGCTCATCGACTCCGTCCTGGTGCCGGACACCGATCTGCGGTCGCTGGCGCAGAGGCGTGCGGCGGGGGTCAGGGGGTACCTCTCGGGGAGCCTGATGATCGATCCGGCGAGGATCTTTCTGCTGGAGGTTGACGCCGGGGCGAAGGCCGTGGACGGGCTGATCCGCGCTGTGATGACCCTGAACGCGCAGTGAGTGCCGGGAGGGACGGTTCTTCCGCTGTCAGTCGAGCTTTTTGTGGAATCTGAGTATGCTTCCTATCAGCACGCCCGCCCCCATGACAAAAAGGAGGAGCGTCTGCAGCCAGAGGTTCTGCAGCCCGTCCCCCTTGAGCATCAGCGCGCGCACCACGTAGAGGAAGTGTCTCATGGGGATCGCCCACGAGATCGCCTGGAGGATCTTCGGCATGTTGTCGACGGGGAATATATAGCCGGAGAGATACATCATCGGCTGCAGGATGAAGAACTGGCCCACCATCATCGCCTGCTGCTGCGTGCGCGAGATCGTCGAGAGGAAGAGCCCGAGACCGAGCGACGTCAGGAGGAAGAACCCCGAAAGGCCGATGAGGAGCGGCACGCTTCCCCGGACGGGAATCCCGAACCCGAACACCATCACCAGGACGACGACCGTCGCGTTTGCCGCGGAAATGGCGGTGAACGGGACGATTTTGCCGATCATCAGCTCCGTGGACGTGATCGGCGTGACCATGAGCTGCTCGAGCGTCCCGATCTCTTTCTCCCGGACGATCGCCAGCGACGTCAGGTTCATCGTCCCCGCCAGCAGGATCATCACGAGGACCCCCGGCACCATGTAATTGCGGGCCTTGAGGTCCGGGTTGTACCAGGCCCGTACCTCCGCGTCGATCCCCCCGAGCGGATGCTGCGGTCCGACGACCTCCGCGAGTATGCCGGTGGAATACTGGAGGAGTATCTGGTTCAGGTAGCCTATCGCGATCGCCGTCGTGCTCCCCTCGCTCCCGTCGACAAGGACCTGGACCTTCGCCTGCTGCCTCCCGACGATCCTGTCGCCGAACCGGTGAGGGATGACGATGACCATCGTCACCTTGCCGTCGTCGAGGAACGAGCGGACGTCGTTGTAATCGTCGGTCGCGTAGTCGATGGTGAAGTAGCCCGACGTCACGAGCTTCTCCGTGAGGGCGCGGCTCTCGGCGGACTTGTCCTGGTCGCACACCGCGATCCCGATGTCTTTGATCTCGACCGAGACCGCGTACCCCATGAGCCCGAGCTGGATCACGGGGGCAAGGAGGATGATCGGGAGGAGCTTCTTGTCCCGCGAGAGCTGCGTGAACTCCTTCCGGAGCAGGGCGACGATCCGCTGGATGTTCATGGGGTCAGTCCAGTGTCTTCTCGAACCGGCGCACGCTCAGGAAGAGCATGACGGAGGTGAATATCGCGAGGTAGACGACCTGGGGCCACCACGATGCGAGCCCCACGCCCTTCAGGATGATCCCGCGGAGGATGACGAGGTAGAACTTCGCGGGGGTCATGTTGGAGATGATCTGCAGCCACCAGGGCATGCTCCTGATCGGGAACATGAATCCCGAGAACATCATCGTCGGCAGCGTGGCCAGGAGCGCGGCGAGCTGGAACGCCACCATCTGCGTCTCCGAGACGGCGGACACGTACAGTCCTATCGAGAGCGCCGCGACGATGAACAGGAGCGTCGTGAAGAACAGGAGTATCAGGCTCCCCTTGATCGCCACGTCGAAGAGGAAGTAGCCCGCGGTGAGGACGAGCGCGGCGGCCACGAGCGAGATCAGGACGTACGGGATCATCTTACCCACGATGAGCTCCACCGGGCTGATGGGGGAGACGTCGATCTGCTCGATCGTGTTCCGTTCCTTCTCCTTGACGATGGAGAGCGAGGTGGCGATGACCGCGGTGATGGCGAGGACGAACCCGATGAGCCCCGGGACGAGGAACTTCGCGCTCTTCAGCTCGGGGTTGTACCAGATGCGGGCTTCGTAGTCGACGGGGATATAGTTTCCCCTGCCGAACTTTGCGAGGTTCTTCAAAATGATGTTCCGCGAGTACTCCAGCGATATGGCCTGCACGTACCCGACGATCGTCGTCGCATAATTGGCGTCCATCCCGTCGACGAGGACCTGGATCTCCGCCTGCTCTCCGGAGAGAATCTTGTGGGAGAAATCCGGGGGGATCACCAGTGCGAGCTTGACGTCCCCGTCGTTCAGCATGGCCGTCGCTTCCGTCGTGGATCCGGGCATCGCGACGTAATCGAAATAGCCGGAGGTGACGAACGCGTCCGTGAAATCCCTGCTCTCGTGCGATTTCTCCTGGTCGCAGACCGCCATCCTGACGTGCTGCACGTCGGAGTTGAGCGCGTAGCCGTTCAGAAGCATCAGGAGCGCCGGGAAGAGGGTCAGGATCGCCAGGACCCGCTTGTCGCGACGGATCTGCAGGAATTCCTTTTTGATGATCGGTGTGAGTCGTCGGAACATGCTCAGGCGGCCTTCTGTGATTCGCGGTCAAGCAGGTAGATGAATACGTCCTCGAGGGACGGCGTGATCCGTTCGATGGAATCCCAGTGTATCCCCTTCGACGTCAGCGCCTCCCCGATCTGCTTCCGTGCCAGGGCTTCGTCCGGCACGCTGACATGGAGATAGGAACCGAACACGGAGGTCTCGAGCGCCCACGGCTCCTTCTCGATCGCTTCGAGCGCCTCGATCACCTCACCGCACTGCACCTCGAGTATCGGTGTCGTCAGGTAATTCCGCTTCAGCTCCCCGGGGCTGCCCGTGGCGATGATCTTCCCGGCGTTGATCATGATGATGTCGTTGCAGTATTCCGCTTCTTCGAGGAAGTGGGTCGTCACGAGTATCGTCACCCCCTCAACAGACAGCCTGTTGATCAGCTCCCAGAAGCGCCGCCGCATGACCGGGTCCACGCCGCTCGTCGGTTCGTCGAGAAAGACGATCTTCGGCCTGTGGAGGACGGCGCATCCCAGCGCGAGCCTCTGCTTCCAGCCGCCGGAGAGCGTCTTCGTGAGGCTCTTCTCCCTGCCCGCGAGGTTCGTGACGTCGAGCGCCCACTTTTTTCTCTCCCGGATCGCGTCCCAGCTCATGCCGTACACGCGGCCGGAGAAATCGATGTTCTCTCCGACCGTCAGGTCCTCGTACAGTGAGAACTTCTGCGACATGTACCCGATGACGGCTTTCACCCTGTCGGGCTCCTTGCTGATATCGAAGCCTCCGACGTGCGCGGTTCCTGAGGTGGGCTCCAGGAGCCCGCAGAGCATCCGGATCGCTGTCGACTTCCCTGCCCCGTTGGCCCCCAGGAATCCGAAAATCTCCCCCTCCTTGACGTCAAACGAGACCCTGTCGACCGCGGTGAAGTCGCCGAACCGCTTCGTCAGGTCGCGCGAATCGATCGAGATCCCGTTCATGCGCGGCCCCCCCCCTGGATATCCTGCCCGGTGAGCACGCCGGGAGCGGGGAGGGGGTCCTGTCCGGAGTCTCCTCTTTTTGCCGCCTGTTCCGACATGAGCGAGATGAACACGTTTTCGAGCGAAGGGGGGACCACCCGCCACGACTGCACGTCGATATGCTCCGTCTTCATGTTCCCGAGAATGCGGGGGACGTCCCGGCCTGCGTTCCCCACGAGGATGTTCATCCGGTCGCCGAACGCCTGGGCTTCCTTCACGAGCGGCATCGCACGGACCCGGGCAAACGCGCCCCGCACGTCCGCGCAGACGACTTCGACGATTTCCCCCTTCATGACCTTCTTCAGCGCCGCGGGCGTCCCGGTGACGAGGTTGTTCCCCGCGCTCATCATCGTGACCCGGTTGCACCGCTCCGCCTCGTCGAGATACGGCGTGGTCATCACGATCGTCATCCCCGTCCTGAGGAGGTGCGCGAGGACCTTCCAGAAGTCCCTGCGTGAGACCGGGTCGACGCCTGTGGTCGGCTCGTCGAGAAGGAGGACCTCCGGCGTATGGATCAGCGTGCAGGCGAGCGCGAGCTTCTGCTTCATCCCGCCCGAGAGCTTGTCGGCGAGGCGGTCCCTGAAGGGCGTCAGCCGGGTGAATTCAAGAAGTTCGTTCCTCCGCTCGAGGTACCCGGTGACGCCGTGTATCTCGGCGAAGAATTCGATGTTCTCGTCGATCGTCAGGTCTCCGTACAGGCTGAATTTCTGCGAGAGGTACCCGATCCGTTTCTTGACCTCTTCGGGTTCCCTGGTAACGTCATACCCGAGGACGTGGATGGACCCGGACGTCGGGCGGGTGACCCCGCAGAGCATCCGGATCACGGTGGTCTTTCCCGCCCCGTCGGGACCCACGAGCGCGAACATCTCCCCCTTGCGCACTTCCAGCGACAGGTTGTCGACCGCGACGACGTCGCCGAACTTCTTGTGCGCCGAAACGATCCCGATGACTTCCACGCTTTTCTCCGGGGCGTCCATCAGTGGAGGTACGCGTCCGCGGGCATTCCCGCCTTGAGGATGCCCTCATGGTTGTCGACCTCGAGCTTGACCCCGAAGACGAGCTTCGTCCTGTCCTCTTTCGTCTGTATGTTTTTCGGCGTGAACTCCGCGATGGGCGAAATGTAGACGACGTGGGCCGGGAATGACCGGTCCGGATACGTATCGACGACGACGTCGGCGGGCCCTCCGAGCTTCACCTTGCCGAGGTCGGTGTCGCTGACATAGATCATCAGGTTGAGCGTATCGAGGCGCGATATCGTCGCGACGGTGGCGCCCGCGCTCATGAGCTCTCCCGTTTCCACCGGCTTGTGCGTCACGATGCCGGCGACGGGGGCGACGATGCACGCATCCGTCAGTTGTTCGTGGAGCAGGTCCGCCCCCGACTGCGCCTGCTCGAGCCGGGCTTTCGCTGCGGCGAGCTCTTCGGGCCGCGCGAACCGTCGCATTTTCTGGAGATTCTGTTTGGCGGTGTTATACTGCGCCTGGGCGACGGCATAGCGCGATTCGGCGTCGTCGAACTGCTTCTGCGTGACGCTGTGCGACGCGATGAGCGCCTTCATTCTCTGGTAATCGTCCGTCGCGTTCTTGAGCGTGGACTCCGTCTGGCGGAGAGATTCTTCACTGGACGAAATGTCCTCCGCGCGTGCGCCGTTCTGCAGCATCTGGTACTGGGCGCGGGCGAGATCCACCCCCGCCGATGCCTGGTCCCACTGCATCCTGAGCGTCGACTGGTCGAGGACCGCGAGCGTGTCGCCTGCACGGACCCTGCTCCCCTGGTCGACGAGAAGGCGGACGATCTGTCCCGGGACCTTCGCGCCGACGTTGACGTCGACGGATTCGAGCGTACCGGAGGCGTCGAGCATGCCGTGGTGCGGGTCGCTGCAGCCGCTCAGGACGAGGAGAGGGATGAACACAGGGAGAACATACGATGAGAATTTCATGACGTTGCTACCTCTCGTTGGAAAACTCAGTAGGAAGTTGGTCTGCAATGCCTATCGTCGCGCGGGCGTCCGCCGTGAACGCCCCTTCAAATAAGATTCTCAGTATCCCGTGGAAGGCCTGCACCGTCGAATAGGGTTGTTCCGAGAGCGTCTGCGGAGTCAGGATGTTCTGGACCGCGCTGAGGAAGACGAGCACGAAGAGGTCGGATTCGAGGTCGTTCCGTATCATCCCTTCCCGCTTCCCCTGTTCGATCATGTTCCTGACGTTCGTGACAATCGTCTTCCTCCGGTATTCGTCCGCCTCTTCCCACAGCTCCGGCGCGAACCGGCGGAGGTCCACGATGAATTGCTTGCTCGGGGCGCTCAACTCCTTCGCGGCGAACAGGAAGATCTCCTGCAGTTTCTCGCCGAAGGGCCTGCCGGACTCCATGATATCTGTAAAACGTTTTCCGTTCCGTTTTATTCTTGCGTGGATGATGTTTTTGAGCAGGTCTTCCTTGCTCGGGAAATACTTGTACATCGTCTTTTTGCTCATCCGGAGGTCTGAAGCGATCTCGTCGAGCGTCACTTTCGAGATCCCCAGTTCCATGAACCTGCGGGCGGACGCTTCAAGTATCAGTTCACGGTCTTCAGATTCACTCATTGTTCGGACTCCTCCTTGACCTTCCGCATTCGTCCGAAATAGTGCTAAAATATCGCAATTCGGCCATTTCGTGATGTGGAAACTTATATCGTATTCTACGTTTCCAATCTATGAAATGTTCCGATGGATAACAAGTGAGGCATCAATCCGAATTCCGCCCCTCCACCGTCCCGTTCTGGCTCTTTTATCCTGTAATCGTTACACTTCTTCGGTATTTGTCTGCTGCGCGCGTTCAATTTCCTCACCGTTGATGCGTGACACGAACCCGGGATAAGTAAATGACCTGCAGGAAAAGAGACTGGATTCTTCCTTTCGCGATCCTTTGCGTCTCCCGTTTTGCCGCAGCCGGGACCTCCGATGCGGTCGGCGGCGGTGCGCCGTCCATACATACGGACGTCGTGCGAAAGACGGTTCGTGTGGAAAACGGCCGGCTGGGCCTCAGGATCAATTTAAACGGCGGCTGCCGGCTCGACAGCATCTGGCTCGGGTCGAAATCCCTTGTCGGGACGGGACAGGGGGGATACTCCGGAATCAGGATCGGGCGCCTCTGGTATACGTCGCGCAATCTCCGCGGCAATCTCCGGGTCGTCGCCGGGGAGGATTCGGTGACGATCGCGAACATCCGTTATGGGAGCGGGGACACGTTCGTCGATGAATCGTGGACGTTCGCACTTGACGGCGGGTCCATCCTCTGGACGATTGACAGGGTGCTCCCCAGGGTGTTGAACATCGAGGGCGACGCGTTTCCGGCATTCGCTTTCGGCAGCATACACGTATTTGACGCCGCTCTTCTGGGGAACGGTGGTGTCGCCTGGTTCAGGCTCTTTAATGACACCGCGCTCGCCTACGGGGTGCACACGGATCGGCTGACGTTCTGGAAGACCGGCGATGAGTCCTGCCTGGAGGTCGGGTCCCTGGCGGAGGGCGGATCGTCCGCGTTGACGCTCTCCCGGCTCGATACCTCGCTCACGTGCGCCTTCGCGCTTTCTCCGGCCGATCTCGCGTACCGGTACGACGCGATGACGCACAGGCGCCGGTTCATCCGGGGGTCTACCGATGTCTGGCAGACGACGGGACATCCTGCCGGGAGGTACCGGCAGGTGATTCGGATCTCGTCTCCATCTGCGCAGGATGAGCTCGGGCGGGGGACGTTC